>TARA_R110002049_G_scaffold263116_1_pt1 | contig 70234 bp, 41 predicted proteins | sample TARA_R110002049 | Tara Oceans TARA_R110002049 (sample SAMEA4396941) | marine metagenome | biome: Polar Biome; feature: [SRF] surface water layer (ENVO:00010504); material: water (ENVO:00002006), including particulate matter (ENVO:01000060) such as... | depth 5 m | reverse complement strand
ATCAGATGACCAGATTGTGTATTTATTTGATAATGATATGAGTTTTGTAATAGGCAAAGGGGCTATAAAAAATAATATGTTTTTTGTTGGTGAGCAAGATATTGAGGATTCAATCTCTAATGAAATTTGGTTGGATATTTTAAATAATTTTTATGATGGAACATTTGTTTTTACGATAGAAGAAATAAAAAGTTGGAAAAATGATGTCGTTAAGAAGGTGAAATGTAATGATTATGAAAAATTTTATCCAATTATACTCAAGGGTATTAAATCTAAATGTAAGGATGATGTTGATTATGATTCCTTGACTAAACTCCCTTCTAAAGGAATTGATTCTGCAGAATTATTATTGAAGTATATAAATGACATAGATAAGATACCAGTAAAAATTAAAGAAGCATTTGAAAAATTAAAAGAATAATGTCAACAATAAAACTTAACCAGCAGCTCAAACGCATCGAAATAAAAGAGTTTGAAATCGAAAATCAAATCGTTTTCAATTACTTTGATAATCTTCCTGCAAGTGAAAGAGATGAAAAACTACTTAGAGCAATTTACATCGGTGTATTAGCACTAATGGAAGACCGCATTTCCTCTTTTCTTTCAAAAACGTCTAATGAATTGGGTACAGAACTCGAAAGTTTGAAGATGATTTTTGAAATGAAAAAAGAACTTTTCTATAAATCAAGCATTAAAGGAACATTAGCAGAGGATGAAGTCGCAGAGTTCTTAAATCAATATTTCCTAGATAAGCGATTAAAAGACCGTGCATTTTTAACTGGTAATACCGCAGGAAATTTACCAAAAAACAAAACGGGTGATATTATCTGTGAAGTCAACGGAACACCTGATTTAAAAATAGCTATTGAATGTAAGTTTGATAAAAGTGTTCGTTTAGGTAATATTGAAAGCAAAGATATTTTTACTCGTAGATCGGATACCGCTTGGAGCCAGTTAATAGAAGCACAAGCCAACAGAGACAGTAAAGTAAGTTTGATTGTTTTTGATATTTCTTTAGTTGAAAACTCCATTTTAAAGAATTTTGAAAATGTAGGTTACATTCCGGGAGTTGGTTTTGTTGCCATTATCAACTCACAAAAAGGAGATTACAGCAATTTAGCTATTGCTTATATGTTGGCGCGCGATATTGCCTTAAATTCAAGAGAAGTCGAACTCGACAAAGATATTTTGGCAATGATGGTAAATCGTATCATCAAAGACATAAACGAAGTATTGACAATAAAATTACTCGTTCAAAACAACATTGACAACAACAAAGCTATTTTAAAACAATTAGAAAAGTCAATGCTACTAATGGAATTCAACCAAGAATATTTGAAACGCTTTTTAAGTCAAGGAACATTAACCAAGAAAGACTTGCTAGACTTCTATTCAGGAGAAGACGTAAAAGACAAGTATCGTTTAATTGAAAAGGAAATCAGCGAATTATAGACTTCTTTTTAATGAATGCTTTCTCTATACTTCAAGTTCAAATATTCAAATCTCTCTTCAAAGGGCGTGAAGATATATTTGCAGTTCGTTGGGATAAGGGGAGCAAATCAGGTTATATGCCAGCCGTTATTTACGACCCATATCGTTTTCGTGCACATAAAATGAACGGTGGTACTTTTCAGAATTTTAAAGAGAAATCCTATCTAAAATTTACTGATGAACAAATTCAAAAGCATTTAGATGGATTTCATCAAATTGGAATTTATCCACTATTACAAGACAATACCACTTGGTTTTTAGTAGCAGATTTTGATAAAACCAATTGGCAAAAGGAAGCTATTACTTTTCTAAACGCCTGTAATGAAAATGACATTCCAGCTTATTTGGAACGTTCCCGTTCTGGTAATGGTGGACACGTTTGGATATTTTTTGACAAACCATATCCTGCCATAAGAAGTCGCAAAATATTCATATCAATTTTGGAACAATCGGGTGCATTTTCAATATTCGACAAAAGTTCAAGTTTTGATAGATTATTTCCCAATCAGGATTTCCTCTCAGGTAAAGGCTTTGGAAACTTGATTGCTTTACCATTTTTTAAACCAACTTTTGAAAAAGGAAATAGTTGTTTTATCAATCCCGAATCCTTTGAACCTATAACCGATCAATGGGATTACCTGAAAAACATTCAAAAAGTTTCAGTAGATTATTTAGACGAACTATATAAAGCCTGGCTGCCGGCAGGAAAGGGATTAACTACTGATGTTAAGACCATAACTCCTCAGCCAACAAATGTAAAGCTAAACATTACATTAAACAATAATGTAAGATTGAGCAGGATTGGATTAACGCCAAATCTTATTCATTTTTTGAAAGAAGAATTGAATTTTGCCAACTCCGAGTTTTTCATCAAGAAGAAATCGGGAAGGAACACATTTGAAACAATTCGATATTTTAAATTGGTTGAAGAAACTGAAAGTGAAGTTTTTGTGCCTAGAGGATTTGTCGGTAAGCTTTTACGGTTCTGTAAGGAATCACAAATCGAATTTAAATTTGTTGATGAAAGAAAATTATTGCCATTCATTACTTTGGTGTTTAATGCATCATTGCGAAATCATCAATTTGGAGTACTAGAAACGGTTTCTAAAAAAGATTATGGAGTCATTGTCGCACCTCCAAGTTCAGGAAAAACAGTAATGGGCTTAAAAATCATTGCAGAGAAAAAACAACCCACACTTATTATTGTTCATCGAAAACAATTATTGGAGCAATGGACAGAACGAATTGAAGCATTTTTGGGTATTCCCAATAAAGATATTGGCGTTATCGGACAAGGAAAGTCAAAAATCGGCAAACAAATTACCGTGGCAACAATTCAAAGTTTATCAAAGCAAATAGAGAATCTTAAAAACCAATTCGGATTAATTCTAGTTGATGAATGTCATCATATTCCTGCCAAAACTTTTAGAAATACAATTGAAAAATTAGAAACTTATTATTTGTACGGATTAACCGCAACACCATTCAGGAAATACAATGATGGTAAAATGATTTTCACGCATTTGGGAGAAATTATTACCAATATTCAGTCCACTGAAATTGAAAATTATAAACACGCAAAAATCATCATCCGAAACACGGAATTAGATGTGCCATACAATTCTAAAACGGATAATTTCGAAGGGTTGTCAAAAATATTGGTTCACGATACAGCCCGAAACAAAGTGATATTGGAGGATGTAAAAAAGGAATTGAATCAAGGTAAAAAAGCGATTATCATTACCGAACGAAAAGAACATATTGATACGCTGTATTTATTTTTAAAACAATCGTATGAAGTCATTGCACTAAGCGGAGAAGATTCAGAAACTTCTAAAAAATCAAAATGGAAAACATTACAAGAAGGGAATTTTCAGGTTTTAATAACTACAGGACAATATTTTGGAGAAGGAACAGACTTACACAATATTAGCTGTTTGTTTTTGGTCTATCCATTTTCTTTTGAAGGCAAACTCATCCAATATATTGGCAGAGTACAACGCTCGGAAATCAATCCGATTATTTACGATTATCGTGATTACAAGATTGATTATCTCAACAAACTTTTTTTAAAGCGAAATACTTATTATCGAAAAATTGACAAGCAAGCAACTTTGTTTGATGAACCACAAGAATATATTAAAACTCCAAATTCGGTTATCAAAATAGAAAAGAAAATCAAAATTCCGATTGAGGAATTAGAGTTTCATTATGGAAGTGTGGCATTCAAGTATCCTATAAAGGAGATGAACACTACTCTTGAATTCCAAGTTGAAAACATTGAAATGCGGCCTGAATTTGAAGTGCTAAAATTGTATTTCATCAAAGCCCTAAAGTCCAGGAGTATTTCAGTAGAATTATTAGCTGAGTTTGAAAACGGAAAATTGGTTTCTCAATTAGCCTTATCGCCAGATATTGATCATATAAATAAAGAGGTAGTTGAGGGTGTAAAATTTCAATTTTTAAATAAAGGATTGCTCAAGCAATTCACTCCAAAAAAGCAAAACATCTTTACTTCTGACGAATTACAAGAGAAGGAGAAAATTTATTCAAATGCAGAAGAGTTGTTGAACGAAATTCTCAAAAACAAACAATACAAACATTCACAACATATTCAATATTTAGCAGACAGACATGAAAATCAGGTAATGAAAATTCGTTTTGTACTTAATCCATTTTCATTTGTATTTCTGCTTGCAGGAGAGCAACGTTATTTTGTTGTTTTGGAAACTTTGGACACAGAAGAAGCAACTTATATTTGGCAAACCCCTAAAAACAAAGCATCATTAATTGAGGAAGTAAAACAAATTGACGACCAACTAAGCATTATAAGAGAAAAAGGAAGACAGGTTTTTTTAGAAAATAGCCCTGACAACTTTACTAGAATTTTACACGATTATTCAGATAACAAAAAAGGTTTTATAATATGGAAATCAGCAATAGAAGAATTGATCTAACCCAGCCCACAGGTGTAAGCACATTTGCAATTCGCACAAGCCAACGCACAGACCAAAAATTGCAAAAGAGCTTTCACCTTTGCCACCCGAAGGAAAATTAGTTTTTTAAATCCCTTCCCTCTAAAATTTTTAAAACAGCCGACGTACAAGCCAAATAGACAGAAATATGGACAAGTAAAATGACGGCAAAAGAACCGAAATATAGTGAATTGTCTGCAAAAAACGGTCAAAGTGAACCACCTTCAGCGGATTAAAGTGAGCATAGCAATAATTATTGCAATTCCTTTTATAGCATAGGCTGAAATGATTTTTTAATTGGCTCAAAATTTTCAATTTTCACTGGTTCACTTTGACTGCCCTATCCAATTATACTCTTAATTTTATCCATAATTTTTTCTTAAAGATACTTGAAAATTTAATTTATAGATATTTGTACTATTTTAATACCAAATAATATTTATCTTTATAAAACCAGTAAGTAAAGTAATTTATTTTGAGGTCATTTATAGTTCTGTCAACAAATCGGCTAACAGATTGTTTTTTGAGTTTGTAAATGATTGATATATAGTATATTGTGTAGGGAGAGAGGCTTCCTGCCACCCCGACTTTTAAGGTATCAAACGATACCAAAATATAGCTAATTAAATGATAATCAATAATTTTATTTTTTTTGATATCATATGATTAGCTTTAATATCAATTGGTAGGTTACCTATTCGGTTACCTAAAAAGTTACCAAATTTTTCATTACATTGGTAGAACATTAGCATTTGACTTTCGCAACGATTTGACTTTCGTAAACAAATCGAATATTCACCTAAAGCGAGAGTACATGAAAACCTCAAACACTTTTAGTATCCATTTTTGGCTGAACACCGCTAAAAAAAAGAACGGTATTGCACCCGTTTATGTCCGTATAACGGTAAACGGAAAACGTGCGGAAATCAGTTTAAAACGTTACCAATCGGTTACTTCTTGGGATCATCAAACCAAAAGAGCCAGACCAAGAACTCCCAATGCTCCGGCATTAAATGCCTATTTAGACCAGGTATACGCTGACATCTTGGCATGTCAGAAACAATTACTTTCAGAATTTAAGCTGATAACATCCCAAGCCATTAAAGCGAGGTATTTAGGGGAGGACGAACAAGAAAAAACTTTATTGGATCTGGTGGATTACCATAATAATTCCATGAAAACTGTTCTAAAGTTCGGAACCTTAAAGAACTATTATACTACTGAGCGATACATAAAGCGGTTTCTAAAGGCTAGGGTCAAGTCCAGTGATATATACTTAAAACAAGTATCCTATAGCTTTATTATTGATTTTGAGCAATACCTACGAAAAGGTCCTCCTATCAATAGCAAACAGCCCTTGAACAACAATGGGGTCATGAAACATTTGGAACGCCTAAAAAAACTGATGAATTTGGCGCTTCAATTAGAATGGATAGAAAAAGACCCCTTTGTACGTTTCAAACTTAAATTCACAAAACACCAACGGGATTATTTATCGGAATCTGAACTTAAAATATTTGAAGAGGGTGTTTTAGAAGCGGAACATCATAGTAAGACAAGGGATGTTTTTGTGTTTTCTTGCTATACGGGATTGTCTTTTACCGATGTTAAATCACTTACTGATGATAATATCGTTAGGGGTATAGATGGGGGGCATTGGATTTTTACCCAACGCGAAAAAACGGAACAATCTGTTAAAATACCACTTTTACGCAAAGCACTGAGCATCATCAAAAAGTACTATAATGATTTAGAGAACAATGCAAGGTTATTACCAGTTTATAGCAACCAAAAAACGAATGTCTATTTAAAAGAAATAACTGCCCTGTTAGAAATAAATAAGAATATCACCTTTCATTCAGCTAGACATACCTTTGCAACTACAGTCACTCTCTCAAATGGTGTGCCTATAGAGACGGTTTCAAAATTATTGGGGCATTCAAAACTCTCAACAACACAGGTTTATGCTAGGGTCATAGAAGAAAAAGTGAGTATAGACATGAAAGTATTAAGGAACAAATTAAATAATCATATAAACAAAAGTGTTAATAAAACTAAATTGGAAATTAATTCATAGTGAGAATATAGATTTGAATGTGCTTGGATCATAATATTAACACATTACATTCGATATATTTTAAACTATTATTTTTTCTTCGGGATCCATAACCCGAAGGTCACTGGTTCGAGTCCAGTTCCCGCTACTAGAAAAATCAAGCCTTTCAAGAAATTGAGAGGCTTATTATTCCAATGGGTACAGATAGGTACAGAATTTTTATTTTTATCCTCGACTTAATAGTATTTGCATTAGCTTAGTTTCATTTGGTATATGTTATGAAAGTTTAGTCGATGAAGAGTAAATGGCTTATTAGGAGGAGATTGAATTTTAATTTTATTATAAAGTAGAGTTAAATAATTAAACAGCAAAATGCAAAAAATATAAAACATGTTTGCTGGTGGAATTGGTAGCCCCACTTGACTTAAGATCTAATGCGGCAATTTGCGCAAATTCGAGTCTCCCAGTCTCTACAAAAGCCGAAGAGAAATATTTAGTTTTTATCCTTTGTAAATACTGTGTTTTTTACTCAGGTATAATATGGGTACAACATTTCACTATTTTATTGAGTTAATTTAGAACGATTGGTTTTAAAGATATTTGAAATCAAAAAATATTCTTTTAAAAATTTAATAACAAAATTCCCGTATGAATTTCAAACTTACAATGTGAATTTATAAGCCCGTAATATTGTCTTCTTATTCCAATTACTCTAGCTTGGTCATATAATCTCAATCTTTCAATTCATGATAAACTCACGATACAAATTTGATAAAAAATAAAGTAATCAATATATACTTATTTCTTAATGATCTAGTCGGATTCTCACATTTTTTAAACCCTAAAGAAAATTGTTTGGATAATTTTATTTAACAAAATTTAAATATGGTTCTATACTAAAATGATAAGCAAAGAAAGCATTTTAAATACTAGCAAATTCAATAAATTACAGTATAAATGATAAGATCATTTTTAGGCAGAGTTTCAAAAATAGATTAATTTAACCACAATAATAATGGATTTATTACTTCTCCCCCCCTCTAAAAAGAACTTATTGTCCCCATTTATTTAGTATTAAAATGTATAAAATTGTACCATAATATTATAAAATATAAAAACAAATTTAAATAAAAATTGTACCGTATCGAATACATAAAAGACTCAAAAAAGATTGGTTTTTACAATTATACACATAGCCAAAAGTCAATACTATAGTCATTGAACCAACCACAGGTATATCAGATAGCTTTAATAATGGAATTGGGTTAAAAATTTTAAAACCAAATGAATTTTATGAGATTAATTGGATTATAGAAATAAGTAAACCACAACAATGAATACAAATTTAATTAAAAAAATAAAAACGAGTTTTCAAGATAAATTTAAAACGGAGCCACTTATGATTTTTTCTCCAGGTAGAATTAACCTTATTGGTGAACACACGGATTATAATGATGGCTTTGTGTTTCCGGCAGCTGTTGATAAAGGTATAGTTGCAGCTATTGGAAAAAGTGATTCAAATATATCCACAGCCTTTGCGGCTGATAAAGAAGAAATCTTAGAATTTAGTTTAAATCAGATAAAACCACTAGCCCAAGGCAGTTGGCAAAATTATATACTTGGTGTGGTTGCAGAAATCCAAAATAGAAGTAAAATTGTAGGCAATTTCAATATTGTATTTGGGGGCGATATTCCAGGAGGTGCAGGCATGTCCTCATCAGCAGCTCTAGAAAACAGTGTGGTTTTTGGACTTAATAAACTGTTTAGTTTAGGATTATCAAAAGAGGATATGATATTAATTTCACAAAAAGCTGAACACAACTATGTAGGTGTGAAATGTGGGATTATGGACCAATACGCCAGTATGTTTGGTGTCGAAAACCATGCCTTATTGTTAGATTGCAGAACCGTAAGATCAAAACCCTTTAAAATAGATTTTAAGGATTATGAACTCATTTTAATCAATACCAACGTAAAACATAGTTTATCGGATAGTGCCTATAACGATCGACGTTCGGTCTGTGAATCCATTGCAGAAATGCTTAAGGTAAAAGCACTTCGGGATGCCTCAGTTTACGATTTGGAAACAATAAAAGACCAAGTGACACCAGAGAACTATCAAAAAGCCCTGTATGTTATCCAAGAGAATGAAAGAGCGGTAAAGGCCTCTAAAGCCATGCAAAAAGGCGATTTGAAAACATTAGGAAGCCTTATATATGCTTCTCATAAAGGATTGCAAAATCAATATAAAGTAAGCTGCGAGGAGCTGGATTTTTTAGTTGAACAAGCAAAAGCAAATACTAATATTTTAGGAGCGAGAATGATGGGTGGTGGTTTTGGTGGCTGCACGATTAATCTAATTCTGAAAACGGAAACATCATCATTTAAAACCTTTATTTCTGAAGCCTATAAGGCAAAGTTTAATAAAGCATGTTCTATATATTCAGTTAAACTATCCGATGGTACACATATAATAAATTAATAAAATCCGTAAAATGACTACCGATTTACAAGATTATTCACATAAACGCTTAAATATACTTACTAATGAATGGGTATTGGTATCACCACATCGCGCCAAACGACCATGGCAGGGACAAAATGAAGCCGCATCAAAAGAAGTAAGACCCAGTTATGATGCTAGTTGTTATTTATGTGCAGGCAATACCAGAATTAATGGAGAAATAAATCCGAAATACGAAGATGTATTTGTATTCACTAATGATTTTGCAGCATTACAAAAAGATTCAAAAAGTTTCAAAGTTAAAGATGGACTGCTTCATGCACAAAGTGAACAGGGCATTTGTAAAGTCATCTGTTTTAGTCCAGACCATTCCAAAAGCTTGGCTCAAATGGAGGTTGAGGATATTGAAAAAGTGGTTTTTGCATGGCAAAAGAAATATAAAGAACTGGGGGATAATCCACACATTAATTACGTTCAAATTTTTGAAAACAAAGGCGCAGTAATGGGGTGTAGTAACCCACATCCACATGGGCAAATATGGAGTCAATCTTCAATCCCCAATGAAGTGGACAAAAAGGATAAACAACAACACGAGTATTATATAAAAAACAAAAAAAGCCTTTTAGGAGATTACCTAAAACAAGAATTAAAATTACAAGAGCGTATTATATTTGAAAACGAAAGCTTTGTTGTATTAATTCCTTTTTGGGCGGTCTGGCCATTTGAAACTATGATAATTCCTAAGAAGCATCAATCGGATATACTTGAGATTAATGAAAAAGAATCGTTATTGTTTGCCGAAGCTATTGCGGTTATTACAAAAGCATATGATAAATTATTTGATACTTCTTTTCCTTACTCCAGCGGCATTCATCAAGCACCAACAGATGAAAACTATAATAGTCATTGGCATTGGCACATGAGTTTTTATCCGCCGCTATTAAGAAGTGCTACGGTCAAGAAATTCATGGTAGGATATGAAATGTTTGGTTCACCACAAAGAGATATTACGCCTGAAATTGCTGCTAAAATGATAAAAGATTTAGTTTAATAAATCTAAATACTTTTTTAATAAAAAATCAATTAACAAAAATCAACTAATTATGACAAACGGATTTGAATTTTGGGATTATGCAGTGTTTATTGCATATGCTATTTTAATTTTAGGAGTAGGACTATGGGTGTCTCGTGATAAAGAAGGTCATGAAAAAAATGCAGAGGATTACTTTTTGGCAAGTAAGTCATTGCCTTGGTGGGCAATAGGGACTTCCTTAATTGCAGCAAATATTTCAGCAGAACAATTTATTGGGATGTCTGGATCTGGATTTGCTTTAGGTTTAGCTATAGCTTCCTATGAGTGGATGGCAGCTATAACATTAATTATAGTTGGTAAATATTTTTTACCAATTTTTATAGAAAAAGGACTATATACGATTCCTGAGTTTGTTGAAAAACGATTTTCAACAAATTTAAAAACGATTTTGGCAGTATTTTGGATTGCATTGTACGTATTTGTAAATCTTGCGTCAGTGTTATATTTGGGAGGATTAGCCATTGAAACCATTATGGGGTTTGATATGATATATGCTGTAATTGGTTTGGCATTATTTGCTGCGGCGTATTCATTATATGGAGGTTTATCAGCTGTAGCATGGACTGATGTTATACAAGTTGTATTTCTAGTTTTAGGTGGTTTGTTTACAACTTACTTGGCTTTGAATACCGTTTCAGGAGGCGAAGGTATTATCGCAGGATTCTCAAAAGTTATGGAAGCTGCACCTGAAAAATTTCATATGATCTTAGATGAATTTAACAGTGATGGAAGTGACAATGCCAATTATTTGAATTTACCAGGTGTTTGGGTTTTAATCGGAGGTTTATGGGTTGCTAATATTTATTATTGGGGTTTTAATCAATATATTATTCAGAGAACATTGGCTGCAAAGTCATTAAAAGAATCTCAAAAGGGTATTTTATTAGCAGCTGGGTTAAAAATAATTATACCTCTTATAGTAGTTGTTCCTGGAATTGCAGCTTATGTTATGGTTAACGATCCATCTATTATGGTTGGTTTAGGCGAAGCAGGTCAATTAAGTTTGCCATCATCAGAACAAGCAGATAAAGCATACCCTTGGTTATTACAATTTTTACCAACAGGTCTTAAAGGCGTCGCTTTTGCAGCCTTGGCTGCAGCTATAGTATCTTCTTTAGCATCCATGTTAAACTCGACATCAACCATTTTTACAATGGATATTTACAAACAGTATATTAATAAAAATGCCAATGATAAAACGACTGTAAGTGTAGGTCGAATTTCTGCGGCGGTAGCACTAGTTATAGCGGTTATTATGGCACCATTATTAGGAGGGATTGATCAAGCATTCCAATTTATTCAAGAGTGGACAGGTGTTGTTAGTCCTGGTATATTGGCAGTGTTCATTTTAGGATTGTTTTGGAAAAAGACAACAAATGCCGCAGCGATTTGGGGAGCACTTTTATCAATTCCAATTGCTTTGGTATTGAAATTTATCCCTATTTCAGGATTAGAGCCTTGGATGCATCAAATGGGTTTGACAGCAGTATTAACGATGCTAGTCATAATAATAATAAGTTATATACAGAATAAAGGGAAAGAAGATGAAAAGGGAATTCCATTATCTAAGGAATTATTTAAAACGTCTCCTTTGTTTAATATAGGCTCCATTATAGTATGTATTTTAACTGCTACGCTATATTGCTTATTTTGGTAAACTATATGTGAAAATGTAAATAAAACTATCTAAAAAAATGAAACAAAGAATTATTGTAACAGGGGGTTGCGGATATATAGGATCTCACACAGTTATAGCATTAATCGAGAATGATTTTGAGATTATAATCATTGATGATTTATCCAATTCGAATAAGCAAGTTTTAGAACGTATAAATAAAATAACAGGTGTTACTCCAAAACTTTTTAATAATGATTTAAAAGAGGCTTTTTTAGCTGATAATGCATTTAAATATAATAAAAATATTGAAGCGGTAATTCATTTTGCGGCACACAAGGCGGTTTCAGAATCTGTTCAAAAACCCCTAATGTATTATCAAAATAATCTTGGGTCGTTAATTAATACTCTAGTTGCCATGGAGGCATATGGTATAAATAATTTTATATTTTCTTCTTCAGCTACGGTGTATGGCAATCCCGAAACTTTACCCATAACAGAATCTAGTGAAACACAACGTCCATTTTCACCGTATGGAAATACTAAAAAAATAGCCGAAGAAATAATAGAAGATGTCGTAAAAGCCAATTCAAGATTATCAGCAATTTCACTTCGTTATTTTAATCCTATTGGCGCTCATGATACTGGTTTAATTGGAGAGCTTCCCAACGGTGTCCCTAATAACTTGATGCCTTATATAACCCAAACCGCCAAGGGTGTTCGAGAAAAACTTATGGTTTTTGGAAATGATTACCCAACAAAGGACGGAACACCAATTAGGGATTACATTCACGTAGTGGATTTAGCGGAAGCACATGTTATTGCGTTAAAACGACTTCTTAATAAGAAACAAGAAGCACCATTTGAAACTTTTAATTTAGGGACTGGTATTGGTTATTCGGTTATGGATATTATAAACGCTTTTGAATCTATTACTAAAGTAACTTTAAATTACGAAATCACTGATAGGCGTCCTGGGGATGTACCTGAATTATTTGCGGATGTAAACTTAGCTAAAAATGAATTGAATTGGCGAGCTAAAAAAGATTTAAAAGAAATGATTTCTTCGGCTTGGGAGTGGGAGAGAAACATAAGATAGAATAGAATCATAAAACAACAATATGAAATAATTAAAAATAAAATATTAATTTTGAAGAACTGGACTAGGGCTTTTCATAGGATTTCTTTTTTAGGCACTGGCGGTTTTGATGCTATTTAGCTAACCCTAATTATTTTCGTTATAATACTGTTTCATTACATACCATGCCTTTTTGCGTTGCCCTTTGTCCGAAACCAAGCCTTTGCGATTCCAACCATCCTGATTGAGCGGGTGGCAACGGGTAGGCGAACGAAAATCAAACAATACCCATGGAGTTGTGCCGCGCAGGTTAGGAATGTTATTGAACATCACAAGGTTCTTTTTGTAGATATCTTCCTGATACTCTTCGCTCCATGAAGAGGCTACATCAGCCTCGCCATGTTGGCCGTAAAGCGCTTCACCACCAAATTCTGATATGATGAGTGGCTTATTGGTCGCAACGTTCCATTTTATATTTTCAGGTGGATCCGGAAAAGGCATGTACCAGCCCATGTATTTATTTACGCCAACTACATCCACAATTTCGGATACTTTATCAGTTAGATTAAAGGTCGAAGTTGCCCTGTCGTAAGCTGGGTTATCGAAAGCAGCACCTACCAAACGCGTATTGTCTAAAGAACGGGTTAACGAAACCAATTCGGTCAATATTCTATCTCGATCAACTGATGGTTGGGTTTCGTTGGCAATGCTCCAGATGATAATATTGGCGCGGTTTTTATCACGATAAATCATTTCGCGAAGCATGTTGTCGGCCTTTTTCAGGATATCGGGATTGGTAAACTCAATGCCTTGCCATAAAGGTATTTCTTCCCATATTAGGATGCCCATTTTTTCGGCCATGCGCAAAATACGTTCGTTTTGGGGATAGTGTGCCGTGCGGGCGAAATTGGATCCTAGCGCTTTTACTTCGTTCAGGATCATGGCTGCATCGGCATCGGAATATGCGCGTCCCATATGTTGCGGTATTTCTTCGTGAAAATTAATGCCCTTCAGAAAGATGGGTTTGCCGTTGAGTAGAATATCGCAGCCTTTTGTTTCTATGGTTCTGAAGCCTATTTCGTCATGAATAGTGTCGCCATTGGCAATGAATTTGACATTGTACATTTTAGGTATGGCAGGATCCCAAAGTTGTGGTTTGGCAGCTATTTCAAAAGTTGCCAAACCCTGAAGGTCTGCAGTTATTTTTTTACTTACCTTCAATTCAGGTATCGAAACTTCTACCTGCTGTGAAGCGCTTGCACCTTCCAGTTTTATAAAACCTGATAATTGATTTTGGCTTCCTGTTTTAAGCTGAAGTTTGTAATCTGATATATATGTTGCTGGCGTTTCAACGTAAAAAACATCACGGGTAATTCCGCCATAGTTCCACCAGTCAAAGTTCATGGCAGGAATTCCATCTACCCGTCGATTGTTGTTGACCAACACCACTATATCGTTTTCTCCATCTTTCAAGGCATTGGTAACTTCGAACTGAAAGGGAGTAAAACCTCCTTCGTGCCGACCAATTTCAACACCATTGAGCCAAACGGCAGCCTGATAACTGACTGCTGCAAAATAGATAAACTGCCGCTTGTCATTGTTCTTCTTCACTGTGAAATAGCGCTGGTACCAAACGTTTCCTTCGTAGTATTTAAGTTCAGGAAGTTGCGAATTGAAATCCCCCGGAACATCCAAACGTAATCCATTTTGGAAAGAATATTCGACAAAATCTGTTTTCGATTGCGGCTGACGATTTTGGTAGAATTTTGAGTTCTCGCCACGTGAATATAAGTCGATGATGGCGTTCCACTTGCCATTGAGCAACACGGTGTTTTGGCGACCGTAGGGATTTGTCATAAACGACTGAGCATTTGCTACCATTGATCCAATAAGCAAAAGAAAGAAAATCTGTTTTTTCATATTTTGATAATTAATTATTTCGTGCTATCAACAACACCTTATTTAACTTTAAGGTTTTCAAGAGATTTTAATGTTACATTTTCAATTTTAAGCACCACTGGATTTTGCGATTTATTTGTTCATAAAGATAAAAAAGCTCTTAAAATAATCATTTTATCGGTTTAGTTTCATTATTGTACGGTCGCTCTTCCGCATTTGCCATAAAGGATGTCGGTATGAAATCATTGGGGATTCCAGGCTACATTCCTATCAAGGTGCACCAAACTTTGATGCGTGGCAGAAACTTTGCATAACCACTTAAATCCCTATATTTTATACCATGTGTTGGCAACAGTAATCAATCTATTGGATCAATTCCTTTTTTTGTCATCCTCACTTCTTTAATTGTTCCATCCTTATTATATTCAAGATAATCAACACAGACCTTTCGTTCATATGGGCTTGGACCTTCAATATGGTATAACAAATACCACTTGCCTTTAATTTCTATAATTGAATGATGTGAGTTTCTTGAATCATTGTCGAAAAACATTCCGTGATACTCGAAAGGACCATAGGGCGACTTAGAGGTGCAATACACAAGCAATTGCTTTATCTTCCCTTCTCTTCGTATTCTACTTGGATAGGTAAAATAATAGGTGTTTTCTACTTTATGTACCCATAGTCCTTCAGCAAATCCGGGTAGTTCAATCTTTTTAATATCTTCATCTCTCTCAAGAAGATTTTCTTTTAACCTAACCATAGCTGCCCCACCGTGACCTCCATAGTATAAATAAGGAATACTATCTGAATCGATAAATATAGTGGGATCAAAAGAACTCACCCCCTCTACTTCATTTTCATTTATGAGTGGCCTGCCCAATGCATCTTTAAAAGGGCCATTGGGTTTGTCGGCTATGGCAACTCCAATTTTGAAGGCTGCCGGAAAGAAAAAATAATATTTTCCATGCCACTTCATGGCATCAGGAGCAAATGCTGCATGGTCAGCCCAGGAAATACTATCCAAATTAAAAATCTCACCTTCATTTTCCCAATTAACTAAATCAGAAGAAGAGTAACAGTGCCATCTTTTCATATCATCCCATGATGTACTACCCGGCTCATCTGTTGAAGGATAAATCCAGTATTTACCATCCCAGTAATGGGCCGAAGGGTCTGCATGAAAATCAGGTAAAATTGGCTTCTGCCCATAAACCACAGACAATTCAATAATTAGTAAGTTTAATAGTATAATCCATTTCATAATTTATGTTATTAGTTTGACTTTTACTAAAAGAAGTTGACACTTTTAGTGTTAATTATCATTCAAATTAAATATTTAAAGCTATTTGAAAATCATTTAATAGTTTTTAATTATTGCATCTTTAACATTACCAGAGAAAGCGTAAGCAGGATCTGCTGGTGAACAACCTTTCAGGAATAATCTAATGCATAAAAATGAGTTAGTCACGCTTATTATTACCAACGTTTACTTATTTGAAACGTTTGGCAATTCGAAGCACTTAGTGTCAAGTTACAATTGCCTTTGATACGCTCGACTCAATAGAATTTGTTTGTGATAGCGCTGAAAACGTGAATATTAATGTAGTCAATAAACTCAAAATTGGTTTTTTCATTTTCATTTTTTTAATGCTTGTAATTGTCGGTTATTCAGAAGAAACTTAAAATGTGCCATTGTTGGAATATTTCTTTGTTACAAAATTCTAAATTTCATAATAAACAATAGATGGTATTTAAATCATTCTTTTGGGGATAATCGATCAATCTGTTTATTGAAAAATAAATGCAGAATTATGTAATTGCCTTAATAATAATTTGGCAGCTAAATTTTCTATTGATTGGGTATTTTATTCAATATAGGGAGGTAAAGCGGTCAATTCGTTAAAATTGATTTATTCATTAACGGTTTATTTAAAATAAAATAATAAATTGTATGATGTTTTTATGGCTAAATGAAGTTTCTTATCAGGTAGCCTGAAAATATTATATTTAAACTATTATGTATTCTTATAAATTAACTTCTGTTTTTATACTTCTTTATTTTGTTGCTTTTTCGCAACAAACAGATACCAATTACATAAACGATTATATAACTAGTGAAAATGGTCTATCTCACAATTTTGTTACATCCATAGTCAGTGATAATTTAAATAATAAATGGATTGGTACAGAAAATGGCATTACAAAATATAACGGTTACGACTTTGAATATATCAGACCCTCTCTGGGATATGATAAATTAGATAATGAAAATATCGAAGAATTGTTCCACGATAACACCAATAATATCTGGATTGGTACTAAAAGTGGTGGGCTCTCTTGCTTTGATGTAGAAAAAAACTCTATGTATAATTATAATAATTTAATAGATCCGGATAATGAAGGGGATATTAGAATTAAAACAATTGAGCAAGCACAAAATGGTAATATTTGGGTGGGCACTTGGGCTCATGGTGTATTTGTAATTCAGTCTGAGGAAAAAAAACTAATATCGCATTACGAGCATTCAATACCCATTAATGGTCTTACTTCGGGACTTCGCGGAGACATGTGGTATAGTGCTGGAGAAGAACTGATGAAATACAATGGAGAAACTAGTACTATCGAAAGTTTTAGTATTGGTCATAATATTACCTATTTGTTGTTTGATGCCTATAGAAGTAAAGTATGGATTGGAGATGGTAATGAAACCTCAAAACTCTATTTTTATGATTATCAAACCGAAAAAATTGGAAATATAGAAACAGGGATTCGATCTACATATAGGAAAGTTCTGTCTATCGATGCAGATCATCGTATATGGATTGGAACTTGGACTTATGGTCTTTATAGAAGTAATAAGGATCTTACAGTTTTTGATCATGTTAATATTGTACCCCCTAATGCTAATAAATTAAGACAAAATTACAGTATCATATTAACTATTCATCACGATAAAAATGGACAATCTTGGATTGGTACCGCTAATGCAGGTGTTATCAAAATTATTGAGGCAAAGCCGTTTCATAATGCATCAGAACATATACAAGATTCAGTATTCAAAGGTGATCTTAATATCAATTCAATTTATGCGGTTAAAGACAGATTATTTGTTGGTACATCAAAATCTGGACTTCTAACTGGGCCTGACTTTGGCAATTTGAAATTAATTGATGAAATTATCCACGAGGTTATAAATAGCTTATACCTGCACAAAAATAAACTTTATGTGAGTAGTAATAAACTATTTTGTATTTACGACGTAATTGAAAATAAAATAGTTTACACTAATACATCTATTAAAAAAGTGTCTTGTTTTTTTATAGACCAAGGTAATAATATTTATTTGGGAACCCATGAAAAAGGTTTATATGTAGGAAAATTGAATGAAAAGGGTATTCCTGAATTTTATCAAAGATTTACTGATAATGTAAATAACGAATATAAGATTGAGAGTGATCGGATAACAAGTATTCAAGAAGACCAGCAAGGAAATATTTGGGTTGCAACTTACAATGGTCTTCATCTATTTGATAAGAAGGATGAAAAGTTTATAAGTCAAGATAAATTGTTAAAAGATAAGCTTCCAAGCGTTATTATAAATACCATGCTCGTTAAAAATGGAGAGATTTGGTTAGGTACACCTGCTGGATTAATTTTACTTGTTTATGACGCGGAATTGAATAAATTACAAATAAAAAGAAGTTTAACAACTCAAGATGGTCTAAATAATGATTTCATTTGTTCATTAACTTCCGATGCGAATGACAATCTGTGGATGAGTACTTATAACCAAATTATAAATTATTCACCAAAAACAAATTCATTTGTTGCCTTTGATAGGTTGGATGGTGTTGGTACAAACGGGTTTAATAATCGTAGTTTTTTTAATTATAATAATGAAACCATTTATTTTGGAGGAATGGACAATATTACCTATTTCAATCCAAATTTAATTACAACTTCATTCGAAGTGCCAGAAGTCGTATTTTCTCAATTAGTTGTTAATAATGAATTGCTACAATATAGAGACGAAAATGAGATTCTAGATAAGTCGATTGGATATGCTGAAACGATTACCTTGGCATCAAGCGATCGGTTTTTTGCGGTTAATTTTGCTGTAGATGATTTTTTAGGAAGAAAAAATGTTAAGTACCGTTACAAGCTTAACGGTTATCAAAATGATTGGGTAAACCTTCAAAGTAAAAACGAAATTAATTTCGCAAGTCTGCCTGCTGGAAATTATAAATTAGAGGTACAGGCTACTAGAGATAACCAGAATTGGAGTGCCTCGAAAACTATAGATATTTTTATTAAAAGATCACCTTGGTTAAGTTATTGGGCTATATCACTTTATGCTTTATTGGTTTTTTTAGGTGTTTATTACTATGTGAAATTCAAAAAAAATCAGTTGAAATTAAAAACTGATCTTGAAATCACAAAAATTGAAAAGGAAAAAGACTATGCTATTAATGAGGCTAAACTCAATTTTTTCACAAATATATCTCATGAATTTAGAACACCATTAACACTTATAATAAGTCCTCTTCAAGGATTAATATCTAATAAAGATTTAGATGAAAAATATAAAAAGAAGCTTGGAGCTATAGAACGAAACGCTGCCAAACTCTTAAATCTAATTACACAACTATTGGATTTTAGAAAAGCAGAAAGTGGGCTTTTAAAAATAAATGCTTCACAAGGAAATTTTGCAAGATTTTCAAGAGAAGTATATTTATATTTTACTGAGTTGGCGTCAGAAAGACGCGTTAAATATGAATTTGAATGTGAAGTGGATGAAATAAATTTTCCATTTGATAGAAATAAAATGGAAATTGTTCTTTGTAATCTTATCTCTAATGCTCTGAAGTACTGTAATCCTGGAGATAAAATTACTTTTAAACTTTTTGAGGAAAAAGGAAATTGCGTTATATTAATTAAGGATACTGGAATTGGAATTAATACAGAAGATTTAGATAAGATATTTGATAGATTCTTTCAAATTAAAAATGCACAAACCTCAAAAATGGTAGGTAGTGGCATAGGATTGGCGTTTTCAAAAAAAATAGTGGAATTACATCATGGTAGTATATCGGTAAGCAGTAGTAAAAAGAAAGGTACTGAGTTTTGCGTAAAAATTAATATGGATTACGAACAGTATAAAGATGAAATAGACGAAAATTTTATTAATACTGATAAAATAGAAGCTTATGGTGCTATTAATTCTGAAACTTATGTTGATAATTTAAAGTTAAGCCAAAGTAAATCGAATTCAATTCTAATAATTGATGATAATGCCGAAATCTTGTCGTATTTAAAGGAGCTTTTGGAAGGGGAATTTCAAATATTTGTAGCAAAAAATGGTCAAATTGGATACGAAATAGCGACTAAGGAAATCCCAGATCTTATAATAAGTGATGTTATGATGCCCATAAAGGATGGTATTACACTTTGTAAGGAACTTAAATTACAAATAACAACTTCTCATATTCCAATTATCCTTTTAACAGCCAGATCCTCTACAGTTTTTGAAATCGAAGGTCTCCAAACTGGTGCAGATGATTATATTAAAAAGCCTTTTAATCCTGACCTTATAAAAGCTAGGATAGCTAGCTTACTGGAAAACAGGAATAAAATGAGAGAGTATTTTGCTAATAAAGTACGTTTTGAACCATCATTGCAAGAAATCAATTCAGAAGAAGATTCTGAAAATGTTTTCATTCAAAAGGTAATGAATATGGTTGAGGAAAATATTAGTAATCCAAACTTTGGTATAGATATGATGGTAGACCATTTTAATATGAGTCAATCAACACTTTATCGAAAAATTAAATCTTTAACTGGTCTTTCACTTTCTGCTTTTATCCGTTCTGTTAGACTAAAGAGGGCCGCAACATTAATTTTAAAGAGTGATTTAAATTTAAATCAAATTTCTTACGAGGTTGGTATTAGTGATTATAAATATTTCACAGCAAAATTTCAAGGTCAATTTGGTTGTCTTCCTTCCGCTTACAAGAAAAAAAGTTTAGAGAAGCAAGATTAGTTACTTTTCAAATACAAGAAATTTTTATAAGAGGATTTTCAGTATTGACAATAGTAATCTAAATCCATTAATTTAAAATAATTTTATCGATTGCTTTATTTAACCCCCATATTTGAATTCTTTTACCTGCTTGTAAAATGAGGTTGTAGATTATATTTGTGGATATAACTATAATTAAGAATAGATTTTCTTATTATCAATTTGTATCACAATAATAAAAATGAAACAATACTGTAAGGCTTACATCCAATGAAAAATACATTCTCAGTAATTTCAATAGTAATCATTTGGTGTTTATTTACATGTAAAAGTTCTCCCAAATCATTCAATGTGCAAGAAGTTAAAGTTCAGTCTAAGCCTAACATCGTTTTTCTATTAGTGGACGATTTAGGTTGGGGAGATTTAGGTTGTTATGGTGCAACATTTAATGACACGCCTAATATCGATAGATTAGCTTCAGAAGGTATGTTGTTTAGTAACGCATATGCAGCATCTAGCGTCTGTTCTCCAAGTAGAGCAGCCATAATGACTGGACGCTATCCAGCACGTACTCATTTAACCGATTGGATAAAAGGTTTTGAACGTCCGTTTGCCAAACTTGCCATACCAAAATGGAAAATGAAGATGGACCATAATCGTATTCTTTTACCAGAAGCATTGAAAATGGGAGGGTATACCACGGCTTTTTTTGGAAAATGGCATTTAATGCCTGAAGGGCAGGAGGATTTTAATAAACATTACCCCACAAACCACGGGTTTGATATTAATATTGGAGGAAGAGAGTGGGGCAAGCCTGCAGGTAGGAATGGATATTTCTCTCCTTTTGATTTGCCAAATCTAGATAATGGTACTGAAGGAGATTACCTAACGAATAAACTTACTGACGCAGCATTAGATTTTCTTGACAAAACAGACAAAGAGAAGCCTTTTTTATTATATTTTTCATATTACACGGTGCATGGTCCGATAATGTCACCTAAACCGCTTGTTGATAAATATAAAGAAAAGGCAAAAGCTTTTGATAACGAGAATGATGAATATATCAATCCTTCAAGAGCTGGAATGCTAGAGAGTCTTGATAATAGTGTAGGCCGTGTCATGGCGAAATTACAGCAAATGGGTATTGCAGAAAATACTATTATTATTTTGACTGGCGATAACGGTGGGAATTTTGATAAAACTACAGGAGGGCTTCGTAAATTTAAAGGATTCCCTTATGAGGGAGGGATACGAGAACCTTTAATGGTGAAATGGCCAGGAAAAACCATGGAAGGTTCTGTAAGTAATGTAGTTGTTACAGGTACCGATTATTACCCAACCATATTAGAAATGGTAGGGCTTGAATCTCGTCCTGAAGAGCATCTGGATGGCGTTAGTATAGCTCCAATTTTAACCGGTAAAACTAAAACTATTCAACGAGATGAAGTTTACTGGCATTATCCACATTATCATAGAAGTAAACCTTACGGGGCAATAAGAAAAGGGGAATGGAAGCTAATTGAGTATTTTGAGGATGGTAAACTAGAATTGTATAATCTAAATCAAGATGTAAATGAAACCACTGATTTATCTAAAACTAATCCTAAAAAAACTGAGGAACTCGCTCAGAGACTCCATGATTGGCGCAAAGAAGTAGATGCTCAAATACCAACTGAAAACCCGAATTACAATCAAAAAAAAGCAAATGATTCTAAATGATGAAATATTTAACAATATTATTTAAAGAAACTATTTATTTTCTGAAAGAAAGTAACGACAATCTTATGTCAAATATTTCTTTCGTATTCTTTATGTTTTTTCTAACAGGTGTATTATCACAGGAAAAACCCAACATACTCTGGATTACCATTGAAGATACGTCTCCACAATTTCTTGGTTGTTACGGAAACAAAGATGCAAGCACTCCTGTAATCGATAAATTAGCAAAAGAAGGTGTTCGGTTTACAAACGCCTTTTCTACTGGTGCAGTATGTTCACCAAGCAGAAATACTATTATTACAGGTGTACGAACTTTTAAATTGGGAACTGGGCATCATAGAAGCGGTTATACTATTCCAGATTTCATACATGGATTCCCATATTATATGAAACAAGAAGGCTACTACGTTACAAATAATTACAAAACAGATTATAATGTAAGTGATGGAAAAAAATTTATTAATGATGCTTGGAACGAAAGTTCCAAAAATGCGGGGTGGTGGAAACGAGACTCAGATCAGCCCTTTTTTTCAATATTCAATTTTATGGAGTCACACCAGTCACGAACAATGACCAAATCTTATGATTGGTATATTGAAAATGTCTGGAATCAATTGCCTCAAGAAGATCGAATTGCAGAAAATGAATTTAAAATGCCTCCTATTTATTACGACTCACCAGATATGCGAAAATACTTTGCAAGAGTTTATAATTCGATAAAGTTAACAGATAACAGAATTGGAGAATTATTAGATAAGCTTGACAAAGAAAACTTAAGAGATGATACTATCATATTCTTTTATGCTGACCACGGCGAGGGTATCCCTAGAGGTAAGACGAATGGTATTGATATGGGATATAGAGTTCCTTTTGTGATATGGTTCCCAGAGAAATATAAACATTTATCACCGTGGGGTACTTCTGGAGTTGTAACTGATGAATTAATAAGTTTTGAAGATTTAGCAACCACCATGATTGATTTGGTTGGAGCCAAAGCTCCAGATTATTTAAAGGGTCGCGTTCTTTTAGGAAAAAACAGAAGTAAGAAAGTAGACCATTTGATACTTTCTACAGATCGTGCAGATAATGCGCCTGATTTGGTACGCAGCATTACCGATGGAAGATATATGTATTCAAGAAATTTTATGCCTTTTATTCCACAAATGAGGCATATCAACTATATGGAAATAGGAGATATTACCAAAGAGATGCGTAGTGATTTATCAAAAGGAAAACTAGATTCTCTGCAAAAAAGTGTTTTTGAAGTACGTCCTGCTGAGTTTTTATTTGATCATCAGAACGATAAATGGGAAACTATTAATCTGGCAGATAATCCACAATATAAAGAGATATTATCTAAAATGCGTGAACAATTAGATGAAGATATAATACAGTCTAGAGATGTTCATTTTCTGCCCGAATATGAAATAGGTCATATTTCTAAGATTAGTAATGCCTATGAATTCCGCTTAGATAATAATAAATATCCCATAAAGGAAATTTATGCAGCGGCGTCACTTTCTGGAAAACAAGGTTTGGATGTTGCTAAAAAGCAAGTAGCATTTTTGAAAAGTAAAAACAAAATAATACGCTATTGGTCAATAGTTGGTTTAAGAAGTCAGAAATCAGAAATATTAAAACCTTTTCAAAAGGAAATAATAAAAGCTATAGACGATGCATATTTACCGGTAGCAGTTACAGCTGCAGCTATATCTTACGATAATTTTGATAATACTTTAGCTCAAACAAAAATGAAAGAGTTTTGTAATCACAAAAATAGGGATATCGCTCTCATGGCAGTCAATTATCTGCTGTATGTAAAAAACAAAAATCCGTTTTTGGAAACCATTAAGGCTATTATCAATGATTCAAAAAACAATGGTAATGTAGACGAGTCATGTACTGAGTTTATGCGTATTATGGACGCATTGTAGAATGCCTAATAAAATCATCAATAATAGAAGTTGCAATTCAAGTATAAAACAATAATTAATAAAAAAAAATGAAAAAAATAGTAATAGTATTAACGTTGTTGAGTGTTTCCTTTTTATCAAATGCTCAATATTTACAAACACAAGTAAATGGAGAAAAATGGTATGATACTGCTGGAAATTTAATAGATGCGCATGCCCGCAGTTATATTAAAGTTGGCGACACCTATTATTGGTTTGGCGAAAAACGCGAAGGGCCTTCTGATAATCAATTTAGAGCTTTTAATTGTTATGCTTCTAAAGATCTTGTTAACTGGACATTTCGAAATACGGTGCTTACAGCAGAAGATGTGGGAATTAAAACCGTAGGGACCAGAGTAGATGTTCTTTACAACGATTTAACTAAGCAATTCGTCATGTATTTTAAAAGTAAAAATGAAGAGCGAAAATATGGGCTGGCTACTTGTGCGACTATTGATGGTCATTATGATTTTAAAGGAAGATTTTACCCTTCATCAGGAGATTTTGGTGATGGCACACTATTTAAAGAAGATGATGGTACAGGATATTTAGTGTATTCTTGTTTATTGCCTAACGCTTCTGGCAAAAGAGTGAGATTTTTATTAATTGATAAATTATCTAGTGATTACCTAAGTATCGAAAGCAATGTTTGGAAAAGAGAGGTAAGGCGAGAAGCTCCAGTTATTTTTAAAAAAGATAGTCGATATTATATGCTATCTTCGGGAGTTACAGGTTGGAGATCAAATCAAGCGCAATACATACACGCCACATCTCTTGCAGGTCCATGGACAATAGAAAAAAATATTGGAAATGAAGATGCATACGATTCTCAGGCATCTGGAATGCTTACTGTGAAAGGAACTGAAGGAACGTCTTATTTTTATGTTGGCGATAGATGGAAAGGAAGAAATTTACAGGATTCTAGATACTTATTGCTTCCAATCCAGTTTATAGGTGATGGTGTTGAAATATTCATGGATTATTATGATAGTTTCTACATTAATGCTAAAACTGGCTTATGGTCTCAGGAAAAAAAATAATCAAAAAAATATAGAACTTAAAAAAAGGTTTACTTAAAAGGTGAGCCTTTTTTTATATCATCTAATTACAAAAACTATTTAGATGTACTCTCAATTTGCTTTAATTCAAATAATTACATGTTGAACTATTTGTCTCCAATATTTGAACGTAGAACACTACACGTATTCATTTTGATGTTAATAATATTGTAATTCAATAACTAATAGTTAACTGAATAACTCTAAAGAATCCTGAATAAAATTATTACAGATTTAAAGTTAAACTAATTTAAAACCAATTAAAATGAAAAAACTAAAACTCTTATTGTGTTTAACTATCTTTAGCTTTACTATATCTGTAAAGGCTCAATATTTAGAAACACAGCCTAACGGTGAATTATGGTACGATACTGATGGAAACGTGATAGACGCACACGCGCGTAGTTATATTCAAGTTGGAGATACGTTTTACATGTTTGGTGAAAAGCGTGAAGGCCCATCAGATAATCAATTTAGAGCATTTCACTGTTATTCTTCTACCGACCTTTCTAATTGGACATTCCGTAATACAGTTCTAACAGCTGCAGATATTGGAATTCAAACTGTGGGTACTAGAGTTGATGTTTTGTTTAATGAACAAAGCCAACAATATGTCATGTATTTCAAGAGTAAAAATAACGAAAGAAAATATGGTTTAGCAACATGCTCTACAGTAGATGGTGATTATGATTTTAAGGGGAGATTTTATCCAACTTCGGGAGATTTTGGTGATGGGACACTTTGGAAGGAACCAGATGGCACGGCGTATTTAGTATATTCATGTTTAATGCCTACTGGTAGTACTGGAAATAATATTAGGCATCTACGAATTGATCGATTATCAAGTGATTATCTAACCGTAGAAAGTAATATTTGGGATAGACCTGCAGATGAAACAAACAATTTAACCAAAAGAGAAGCGCCTATAATATTTAATAAAGACGGCAGATACTATATTATTACGTCTCGAACTTCAGGATGGAGATCCAACCAAGCTACCTATATTCATGCAACATCACTCGCTGGTCCTTGGACTGAGCAGCAAAATATAGGAGATGCATTGACTTATGATTCTCAAGGATCAAGTATGCTTACTATAACCGGCACAGAAGGAACATCCTATTTTTATAGCGGAGATAGATGGAATGGCAATAATCTACAGGACTCAAGATATATGTTCCTTCCTATTCAGTTTGATGCGAATGGGGTTGATATTTTTATGGATTATTATGATACCTTTTTTATTGATACTACAAAAGGGCTTTGGTCTACCAATGTATTAAGTGTAAACAAAATATCTCAAACTAGAGATAATTTTAAATTATATCCAAATCCTTCAAGCTCAGTAGTTCATATTTCTGGATTTTCTCAAGACTCACACACTATTGACATTTTAGATTTACAAGGAAGAAATTATAATAGCATTAAAGTTTCCAATCAAAAAGAAATAAAATTACCAGTAAACAACCTTCCTGCTGGAATATATTTTATAAAAATCCAAGGAAGCAAAATACATAAAACTCTAAAATTTATTAGAAAATAATTTTATATGTTAAAGCATGTTTTATAATTTGAGTTAATAAATTGCTATGCTTTTTAAAAAAAAAGGTTTCGTAGTACTCTAATTCACTAAGCTGAACTGTATATCCCCAATATTTGAATGCTTTACCCGTATCCAAAATAATGAATGTAATTTACATTTGTGATATCAACTATAATATTTAAAACCAATAAGTTGATAAAAACTAATTAACTAAATAATAATTAAATGATTATGCAAAAAATGATTATTCTGAAATTAAAACGCATGAAGCGTATTATGCTATTCCTGCTAGTTTTCACAGGATTGCAGGCCGTGGCACAAAGTCCAGTTACAGGAACTGTAACAAGTTCAGCGGATGGTCTTAGTTTACCTGGAGCCAGTGTGCTTGTTAAAGGTACTTCAAAAGGGGCGGTTACAGATTTTGATGGAGTATTTTCCATTGATGCAAATGCAAATGCCACTTTAATAATTAGCTACGTAGGCTATAAAACGAAAGAAGTATCTGTTAATGGCAAAAAAAATCTTCAAATAGTTTTGGATGAAGATGCCAGCCAATTAGATGAAGTCGTAGTGGTAGGTTACGGTACGCAAAAGAGAGAAACGGTTACAGGTTCGGTTGCTACAATTGGCTCCGAAGATGTTACTGTAGTACCAGTGCCTAACATACAGCAAAACCTGCAAGGTAGGTTGCCAGGTTTAAATGTCAACCTCAATTCTGGTCGTCCAGGAGATGATGGGGCTCGTTTTAATATCAGGGGTTTTGGTGCCAATACACCAGGAGGACAACAAGGGGAGCGTCCTTTAATTATAGTTGATGGTTTTATAAGGGACTTTGCACAGTTGGATCCAAACGAAATTGAATCGATATCTGTATTAAAAGATGCAGCTGCTGCCGTTTATGGCGTTAGAGCAGCTGCAGGTGTAGTTTTGGTAACTACAAAACGTGGTAAAATAGGCAAGCCCGTAATTAGTTATAATACCACCTATTCATTGACGGATTTTACTAGTTATCCCGAAGTAACAAATTACCAAGGCTATTTAAAAGCAGCATCACAGCATCCACTATGGAGTAATGATGGCGTAACTAACAATATTACGAGTGAAAGACTTGCGCTTCTAGAAGCTGGTGATCCCGGTACAGACTGGTTTGATGTAATTACAAATCGTTTTGCACCAATGGAACAGCATAACGTTAACATAAGAGGAGGTAGCGAAAAAATAAAGTATTTTACCTCTCTGGGGTATTTAGACCAAGATGCTATATGGGCTTCGGGCGATTTTGGATTCCAACGTTATAATGGTTCTATGAATCTAGATTTTGAAGTGTCTGATAATCTTACTGCTTCGACTCAATTAGGATGGAGACGTGAGGAAAGAAGCTCGGATAGAAGTGTTGAGAGCAGTGACTTATTTTCTATTGCTTGGTCCAATCCAGCATTTCCAAGTTCCTTACCAGATCCAGATAGGATACCAGGTGCTAATGTAGATAACCCACGTAGCCCACTTGCTGCAACGCGAAGAGATATTGCAGGTTATAATGATACAAGGACAGATAATATTAATGCGGCTATGGAATTAACGTACAAGATACCTGCCGTTAAGGGGCTTAGCGTTACTGGGAGAGTTGGTTATTTACAAACGTATAGGTTTACTTCTATCTTATCTAAACCTTATGAATTATGGTACCTAACCGATAGTGGTTATTTAAATCAAGAAGGTAGAGTTCTAACAACATTAAGTGAGCAAGCTTATAGGTTTGAAAGACTTACTACTAATATAAGCGCTAATTACACTAAAAGCATTGGAGACCATAATTTTAACGCGCTATTACTTTATGAACGTATTGGTGAAGAAACAAGAGATTTTGAGGCCAATGGAAATGATTTATTATCAGCTGGAACCCCGTTTTTATTTGCTAATAACCCAGATTTTGCTACTGTTGGAGGCGGAGGCTCCGAGTTAGGCAGAGCTGGTATTGTAGGGCGTTTAAATTATGATTACGCAGGTAAGTATCTTTTAGAACTGTCTTTCAGGCAGGATAAATCGGCATATTTTCCTGAAAATTCTAGAACAGGTTTCTTTCCGGGAATATCGGCAGGTTGGGTGTTGTCTAAAGAAAATTTCTTAAAAGACTCAAATACCATTAGCTTATTGAAGCTGAGAGGCTCTTATTCTCGATTAGGAAACGACGGTAGCGGTGGTTACGACTATATTGGTGGTTTTGAGCAATCTAGAGGAGAAAGTGGTTATGTATTTAATGGTAACTATCAATCTGTTATACGTACTTTAGGAATTCCAAATCCACGTATCACTTGGCAGTTAAGTGACTTGTATAATGCTGGTTTAGAAATTGGCTTATTAAAAAATAGACTAAATTTAGAAGTAGATGCTTTTTACAGAAAAAGATCGCAATTATTAGCTAGAGATCCAGGTGCTATTATAGTAAACACAACAGGTGCAGAGTTACCCTTGCAAAATATTGAAGAAAGAGATAATAGAGGATTTGAAGCAGCATTGAACTATCGCGGTGGCCAAGGTGATTTTAAATATAGCTTTTCTGCCAATGGTTCATGGTCTAGAGAAAAATGGTTAAAGAATTTTGGTGATCCGGCAGAGTTTGCAACTCCAGATAGAGAACGTATTAATAAGTTATCGGGTAATTGGGTAAATAGACGTTTTGGATATGTTTTCGATGGCTTTTTTACACAGGACGAGATTGATAATTTAACCATGGATTATTTTGGAGGACAAGAAGCAAATTTAAGACCTGGTGATATTAAAATTAAAGATACCAATGGCGATGGTGTAATTGATCCAGACGACCGCGTCTTAACTGGACGAAGTGGAACTCCTGAGGTTGTATTTGGTTTAAACACAGATCTAAAATACAAAAATTGGGATTTTACGATGTTCTGGCAAGGTGCCACAAACTTCAATCAAGGTTTTGATGGCCAACAGCGTGGTATTTTTGTTCGTAACTCAGGTACAGCAACACCATACCAATATATTGTTGATAATATATGGACAGAGGAAAACCAAGGTGTAGGAGCACAATTGCCTCGTGATACCGAAGGGCCAACGAATGATTTACCATTAGATAAGTACACTTTGGACTCAAGTTATTTACGTCTCAAGAATTTGGTTATTGGTTACTCGCTACCCAAAGACATGTTAGAAAAATCTGGAATTAAGAATATTAGATTATCCTTAAGTGGAACAAATTTAATAACCTTTGATAAATTGGGTATATTCCCTTGGGATCCCGAAACAGGTGGTATCAATAACTATCCTGCACAACGTGTATATACACTTGGTTTAAACGTAAGTTTCTAAAATAAAAAATAAATGATCATGAAAAAAATAATATATATATTGATGGTGTCTTTGCTTGTCAACACAGCTTGTCAAGACCCATTAGACGCAACAAGATTAGACGTTATTGCGGAAGATGCCGTATGGAATGATGTTAATTTAGTAAATGCCTATATGGCAGATGTGTTTGGTAGATATGACATTGTATATCAGCCAACATATAATAGTGCAGGTAATCGACTTTTTGCTGAAAACACCCTAGGTGCCGAGGGACGATACAGAGGCGGTAATAATGATGGTGATTATAGAGATGTTTCTAGCGTTGTCGACGGTAATAATACAGGACATGTTTTAGGCTTTTGGAACTGGGAGTTAATGCGTGTAGTTAATGAGGCTATAAAACAACTATCTAACGAAGCAAGTCAATTACCAACTTTTTACAGAGAACAGCGCTTAGGGCAGGCTTATTTTGCTAGAGGCATTATGTATTTTCGTATGGTAAAACGCTACGGTGGCGTGCCTCTTATCTTGGAGGTACAAGACGTTAGTTTATCTCCAGAATCACTTAAAGTACCTAGGAGTACAGAAAAAGAAACTTACGATCAAGTGCTAAGTGATTTTGATAAAGCCATTGAGCTTTTAGAAGGTAAATCGGTAGGTAGATGGGAACCTAATTTAGATGCTGCTTACGCTTTTAAGAGTCGTGCTGCTTTATATGCGGGTAGTATTGCAGAGTTCGATGCATTACTTCCTTTGAAGAAAGATGGCTTAGTTGGAATTAATTCGTCAGAAGCTAGTGGCTATTACAACCAATCTTTAGAAGCTTCAAAAAAACTGATGCCAGCACCTTTTGGTACAGGATCATATAGTTTACGATCTGGAGCTACGGTTGCACAATATCGTAGAATCTTCGATGATATTGGAAGCGGTAACGACACAGAAACTATTATGTATCGACAATTTAGTGGTGAAGGTGGTTTAACCAATAATTATGACACTTTTATTTTGCCCAGAGCTTTGCCTGAACATGCTAATTGGGGAGCCGTTGAGAATGCGTATTTTGAAACCATTTTATGGTTTGATTACAAAGATGGTACTCAAGGTGAGTTACTGCCTGATGGTTCTGGTGCTTTAGTAGATAATATTGGTCCGAATACCTTTTATGATCTAAATGAATTGTTTGGTTCTAGAGACCCACGTTTTGGTGCCACCATTGGTTATCCTGGGATGGTTTATGGCGGAGCACCAGTATATTTTCATGATGGTGTTACAAGTGCAGCAGATGCTAACGCAGCAGGTCAGCCTGTAGCGTCGCCAAGGCAAAACCGTATTCGTACAGCGCTGGCTGCTTATAAATTAGCCAATACGGCTAATCCAAAGGTCGATAGACGAACAAGTAATAATCCACTAATGATAATGAGACTGGGTGAAATTTATTTAAATTATGCTGAGGCGGCTTTTGCGCTAGGTCAAACAGGAGAAGCCTTAAATGCTTTAAATGCTATTAGAGAAAGAGCAGGAATGCCAGTATTAAGTTCAATAACTTTTGATGACATTGTTAATGAACGTAAGGTAGAATTAGCTTTTGAAAGAAGTCGTTATTGGGATTTAAAACGTTGGAGAATAGCTGACGTACCGTTAAATACACAATACACGGGTGTTCAATATACATGGGATGTGGCTGCTAATACATTTGCTATTAGAAGGACTAATAATGCTGAAACCCGAGTTAGATTGTTTGAACCCGAGGATTACTATTTACCTATACCAATTAATGAAATTGAAAACAACGATGCATTAATACAAAACCCTGGTTTTGAATTATAAAATAAATTTAAAAATTTAGTATTAGTAGTTTGAGTTAGTTTAGTTTGAGTTTGCTCACTTTGTTTTGCAACCATTAATTAATGGTTGCAAAATCAAAGGGGGTTTATTAATATTAAGACTTTATTTGATTGATATTGTAATTATATATTTTCAGCTTAAGTTATATAAAAAAAGAACTTAAATTTTTCAATTTAATTATCTATGTGGCATATCTCAAAAGAGATTTCAGTTTTTATGTTTCAAAATAAGGTCATGAATTATTATAAAAAAAACGCTTTTACTTTCTACAACTTTAGCAAAGTTGTGTTTTTATTTGTCATATTGACATCAGTTACGTGCTGTGCTCAAAATACGTATTACAAGTTTCATCCAGGAGCAGATAAATGGTTTGATACAGATGGCGTACATATTAATGCACATGGTGGTGGCTTATTGTATGATCAAGAGACCTATTATTGGTTTGGAGAGCATAAAATTGCAGGAACAAAAGGGAATAGGGCTATGGTTGGGGTGCAGGTTTATTCTTCAAAAGATTTATATAATTGGAAAAATGAAGGGGTTGCATTACAAGTCAAGAACGATAGTTCTAGTTTACTGCAAGTTGGTTGCACTTTAGAAAGACCAAAAGTACTTTATAACAACAAAACCAAGAAATACGTGATGTGGTTTCATCATGAAATAAAAGACATGGGTTATCATGCCGCTCTTACAGGAGTTGCTATTGCAGATAGGGCTGTTGGGCCCTATACGTATATTAAAAGTTTTAGGATAAATCCATTAAAATGGCCTCAAAACATAACCGAACAAGAGAAGAATACAGCAAAAGAAGCCTTTGAGGATAAAGAGTTAAGTCATCCAGAATTAGGAAGAAAAGGGGGGTATTTATATCGCGATTATCCAGGAGGTCAAATGTCGAGGGACATGGCACTTTTTAAAGATGATGATGGTACTGCCTATCATATAACCGCTTCAGAATCAAACCAAACCATACATATTTCCAAAATAAGTGACGATTATTTGTCATTAACAGGCGAATATGTTCGCATTTTTCCAGGGGGTCGAAATGAGGCACCCGCTGTTTTCAAAAAAGATGGGGTTTATTATATGATGTCTTCTGGACTTACAGGATGGGCTCCTAATCCAGCACGTTCAGCAAAAGCCAATAATATATTTGGTCCATGGACATCGCTTGGAAATCCAGTTAGAGGGACAGAAAAGCAAGTGAAAACAACGTTTGGAGGTCAAAGTACTTATGTACTACCTGTAGCAGGAAAAAAAGATGCCTTTATATTTATGGCAGATGTATGGACACCAAAGAACCCAATAGATGGTAAATATGTTTGGCTGCCTATTGAGTTTGAAGACGATAAACCCATTATAAAATGGTATCCAGAATGGGACCTGACTTTTTTCGATAAGTAATTTAATTTTTAAAGATGAAATCATATATATATATAATTGCATGCATTTTATTTTCATGTATCGGTTGTCGAAATAGCGATGAAAAAAAAGCAATAGCACAAGAGATGCCTGCTGTAAATGAAACTAAAAAACCTAATGTTATTGTCATTTTGATAGATGATGCAGGTTACATTGATTTTGGTTTTATGGGAAGTAAAGATTTGCCAACTCCAGAGATAGATAAACTAGCAGAGAGCGGAACTGTTTTTACAGATGCTCATGTTACTGCAACTGTTTGTGCACCGTCCAGAGCTGGTTTAATGACAGGGCAATATCAGCAACGCATAGGATTTGAAGCGAACGGAACTGGTGGTATTGGTTTAAGTGACAATTCAGTGACTATGGCTAACGTTTTTCAAGATAATGGATATCGAACTTATGCTTTGGGGAAATGGCATTTAGGGGAAGATGAATCTGATCATCCAAACCAAAGAGGTTTTGATGATTTTTATGGTTTTTTATCAGGAGGAAGATCTTATTTTCCTATAAATAATCCATCGAAAGATAAAATGTTGCAGCACAATGGAGAGCGTGTAGTATTTGATGGTTATATGACGGATGTTTTAGGAGAACAATCTGCTAAGTTTGTTACAGAATCTGCTAAAAACAAGGAGCCGTTTTTTATGTATTTAGCTTACAATGCAGTGCATACTCCCATGGAAGCCAAGGAGAAAGATTTAAAACGCTTTGAAGGGCATTCGCGGCAAACCCTCGCAGCTATGACATGGTCTTTAGATGAGAATGTGGGTAAATTGCGAAAGGCCTTAGAAGCAGTTGGGGAATTAGAAAATTCCTTGATTTTCTTTTTAAGTGATAACGGAGGTGCTCATAACAATGATAGTAAAACAGGGCCGTTAAAAGGATGGAAAGGAAATAAATTTGAAGGGGGGCATCGTATCCCATTTATCGTTAGTTGGCCAAATCAAATAAAGTCTAATCAAATGTTTGATGGCCTAACATCTTCTTTAGACATTTTTAAAACAGCAACCGAGGTAGTAGGTTTGGAAACTCCAAAATCGCATATACTAGATGGCGTAAACTTACTGCCGTTTCTGAAAGGCGATAAAACAGGTGATCCTCACGAACAGCTTTTTTGGAGAAAACTGGAAGAAAGCGCAGCTAGAGTTGGAGATTATAAGTTAATTGGACTCGATGGGTTCGGTACGGTGCTATATAATGTGGAAAATGATTTAGGAGAAGTCAACGACTTGTCTAAGGATGAAAAACAAAAAAGTAATGAATTATTGGCATCTTATCAAATCTGGGAAAAAGATATGAAGAAACCATTATGGGATGAAGGTGAAAAATGGATGAAGGTAACCTATCACATACAAAAATCTCTTATGCAAAATAAAGAGCCATTATATAAGGCTCCCGGTGGAATTAGAGAATAATTGCACTTTTATGAGTATGAACAAAAGGCTATTTATGAATAGTAAAGTATTGAAAAATATAATATTAGTTATTTCTTGTTTCTTATTATTCGAGAGCTGCAAAAACGATGATAAAACAAAAAATGATAAACAAGTTACTGTGACTGGTAACACTATTTCAAATAAACCTAATATAGTTATTATTTATCTTGACGATTTAGGTTATGGTGATGTTAGCGCTTATGGTGCAACCGAAATTTCGACTCCTAATATTGATAAAATAGTAAATGGAGGTGTTAAATTTATAAATGGTTATGCATCTTCTGCTACCTGTTCTCCAAGTCGTTTTGCATTGTTAACAGGAACTTATCCTTGGCGGAATAAAAAAGCGAGAATATTACCAGGTACAGCTCCACTTATAATAGATACTTCTCAGGTTACTATTCCAAGAATGTTAAAAAATAAGGGATATCACACAGGTATAATTGGTAAATGGCATTTAGGTTTAGGAGATGGCCTAGTGGATTGGAACAAGCGTGTATCGCCCGGACCAAATGAAGTAGGTTTTGATTACAGCTATATTATGGCCGCTACTCAAGATCGTGTTCCAACAGTATATATTAAAAATGGTTTTGTAGACAATTTAGATCCAAAAGATCCTATTGAAGTAGATTATGATAAGAACTACGAAGGCCAACCAACAGGTAAAGATAATCCAGAATTATTGAAAATGAAATGGCACCATGGTCATAATAATACCATTGTGAATGGCATTCCACGCATAGGATTTATGAAAGGTGGAGAATCGGCAAAATGGAAAGATGAGGATATGGCTGATACATTTCTTGAAGAAGCAAAAAACTATGTGATTAGTCAGAAAGATAATCCCTTTTTTCTTTATTATGCTTTGCAACAGCCTCATGTACCTCGAACTCCAAGTCCTCGATTTGTTGGGACTTCAGGAATGGGACCTAGAGGTGATGTTATAATAGAGGCAGATTGGTGTATAGGCGAGTTCTTAAAGACATTAGATAAAGAAGGACTTTTAGAAAATACATTGATCATATTGTCGAGTGATAATGGCCCAGTTTTAAATGACGGCTATAATGATGATGCCGTTGAAAAATTGGGCAAACACAAACCTGCTGGACCATTACGTGGAGGCAAGTATAGTTTGTTCGAAGCAGGTACACGCGTACCATTTGCAACTTATTGGAAAGGTACTATTGAACCTAAAAATTCAGATGCCATTGTATCGCAAGTAGATTTACTTACTTCATTAGCTGCCTTAATAGAAAGTGATGTACAAGGAATGGATAGCGAGAATTTATTGAACGAATTTCTAGGAAAAAGTGATGTCGGAAGAGATAATCTGATTTTAGAAGCAAGCACAAGAACAGCCTTAAGACAAGGTGATTGGTTGATGATACCACCATACGAAGGAGAATCAATTAAAAAGGAAGTTAATATAGAATTAGGAAATGCTAAAGAATTTCAATTATATAATTTAAAAGAAGATATCGGCCAACAAAATAATTTATCAAATTCTAATCCTAATAAATTGGAAGAAATGATTAAGACTTTTGAAGGAATTAGAGGTAAAAAATATAGTAAAATTCAAAAACTAGAACTCAAATAATATTTTTAAAATTTAAAGAATTAACAGAATGATAAAAAATATAAAGACCTTATTAGTCTTACTCAGCGCTTGCTTTGTGTTAATTAGTTGCGGACAAACTCCAAAAACAGAGATTTCTACAAGACCTAATGTACTCTTTATTTTAGCTGATGATTTCGGATTACAAGATATGAGTTTTGTTGGTAGCCCATTTTACGAAACACCAAATTTAGACCGATTAGCAAACCAGAGTATGGTTTTTACACAAGGTTATGCAGGAAGCAGGGTTTGCAGTCCGTCAAGAGCAACTATAATGACTGGTAAATTCACAGCAAGGCATGGTATTACTGATTGGATAGGTGAAACTCATGGAGAGGAGTGGCGTGAAATGAATAGATATGACAAGTTGCTGCCAGCAGACTATGTGCATAACTTACCAAAACAAGAAACTACCCTAGCTGAAGCAATGAAGTCCAATGGATATACAACTTTTTTTGCAGGAAAATGGCATTTAGGAGAAGAGGGTTCTTGGCCAGAAGATCATGGTTTTGAAATCAATAAAGGTGGTTGGTCAAGTGGAAGCCCCAAAGGCGGCTATTATGCACCATTTATAAATCCTAGATTAAAAAATAACGACGAAGGCGAAAACTTATCTATGCGTTTAGCTAATGAAACGGCAAACTTCATTACAAAGCATAAAGATTCAAGCTTTTTCGCATTTCTTTCTTTTTATGCGGTGCATGGCCCAATTCAAACTACCCAAGCGAAATGGCAAAAATATCGAAACAAAGCCGCAGCCAATGGTATTGCAGAAAAAGGATTTGTAATGGAAAAGAAATTACCAATACGAATTGAGCAAGATAATCCAATTTACGCAGGATTAGTAGAAACAATGGATGATGCTATTGGTCTAGTTTTAGATACTTTAGAAGAGTTAGAGCTCGATAAGAACACTATTATTGTATTTACTTCGGATAATGGAGGAGTAGCTTCTGGGGATTCGTTTTCAACGTCTAATTTACCTTTTCGAGGTGGTAAAGGCTATCATTGGGAAGGTGGGATTCGTGAACCCTATCTAGTTTATGTTCCAAATAAAAATTTAAATGGTAAAAAGAGTTATTATCCTGTAACAGGTGCTGATTTTTATCCAACAATTCTTGATTATGCGAACATTGATTTATTACCAGAACAACATCAAGATGGTAGGAGTTTAAGACCCATAATTGACGAAGGTAAAACACTAGAAGAACGTTCATTATATTGGCATTATCCGCACTATGGAAACCAAGGAGGTGATCCTTCATCAATCATTAGAGAAGGCGATTGGAAACTAATTCATTATTACGAAGAAGATAAAAATGAACTCTATAATTTAGATACTGATCCTTATGAAAAAAATAATTTGGCTGATGTTAATCAAGAAAAAACTCTCGAATTATACAACAAATTAATGAATTGGTTAGATGAAGTTGATGCAAAATATCCTGTTAAGGATGAGGAGTTTAATGTCAGTAAAAGAGCAACTTATGATAAAGACATTTTGAACAAACAGCTTCCAAATTTAGAAGAAGAACGTTTAAAGTTTTTATCAGAAGACTTTGATCCAAATAATAATTGGTGGAATAGTAAAGTAACTCAAGATTAATTTAAAACAATAATAATATACTTAAATGAAGCTTAATCACATTATTACATGTCTTATTTTCACATCTTTTTTTGCTTGTCAAGAAAAGCAAGAAGAAAAGATTAGACCTATTTATATGGCTGAAGCTTGGGAAAATCCAGAATGGGAAAACCCAGAAATTTTTCAAATAAACAGAGAAAAGCCTACGGCATCTTTTTATAAATATTCAGAAAGTTCTTCTGCTTTAAATAATGAAAGCTGGGAAAATTCAACATTATATAAATCTCTTAACGGAAGTTGGAAATTTTATTACGCAGATAGTGTTCAAGCTAGACCTGTTAATTTTTATAAAAAAGATTTTGATGTATCAGGTTGGGATGATATCGAAGTTCCATCCAATTGGGAGTTAAAAGGGCACGGTATTCCTGTTTACACGAATATTAAATATATGTTCCCTGCTAATCCACCTTATATTCCTCATAATATAAACAATAATGGGAGCTATTTAAAGCAGTTCGAAGTTCCCGAAAATTGGGATGGTAAAGATGTTTATTTACACTTTGCAGGTGTAAGTGGCGCTATGTATGTATGGTTGAACGGTGAGATGGTTGGCTATAATGAAGGCAGTAAAACAGCAGCTGAATTTAAAATAACGGATTTCGTTAAAAAAGGCAAAAACTCTTTGGCGGTTCAGGTTATGCGATGGTCTGATGCCAGTTATATGGAAGACCAAGATTTTTGGAGATTAAGTGGTATTGAACGCGACGTATATGTTTATGCGTCGAAAAAAATCACGTTAAGAGATTTTAGAGTAACATCTGATTTAGAAAATGACTATAAAGATGGAATTTTTAAATTAGACCTTAAAGTTGATAACAACACAGAAACTTCATCAGAAAACAATGTTATTATAAAATTATTAGACGGAAATGCAGAAGTATTTTCTGAAAGCAAAAATGTAAAACTTTCAAAAGGGAGAAATAAGATAGAGTTTTCAAAAAATATTCCAAACGTAAAAACTTGGAATGCTGAGCATCCAAATTTATACACCTTGCTAATTACAGTTAATGGCGAATCAACAGCCATAAAAGTAGGTTTTAGAAACATAGCCATAAAAAACAGCCAATTCTTAGTAAATGGTAAGCCAGTTCTTATAAAAGGAGCAAACTTGCACGACCATAGTGATACTGAAGGACATGTAATTTCAGAGGCATTAACGATTAAGGATTTGGAGGTTATGAAGCAAAATAATCTAAATGCTATACGCTGTAGTCACTATCCTAAAAATCCTTTTTTTTATAGATTGTGTGATAAGTATGGATTCTATGTTGTAGATGAAACAAATATAGAAACTCATGGTATGGGAGCTACAAATCAGGGCTTAGAAAGTAACTTAAAAAAACAGGCTGTGCATCCTGCATACCAACCTGAATGGAAGGCTATGCACTTGGACAGAACTGAGCGTATGTTTGAGCGTGATAAAAATTATCCTAGTATTGTAACTTGGTCATTGGGTAATGAGGCAGGTAATGGTGATAATTTTTTTGCTACTTATGATTGGCTAAAAGAAAAGGATTCGACAAGACCAACGCAGTATGAAGGGGCAACTGGATATGAAAACACAGATATACAGGCACCCATGTATTGGTCAATAGAGACAATGATTGAATATGCTCAAGGTAAAGATACGCGTCCATTGATACAGTGTGAATATGCACATGCTATGGGGAATAGCGTAGGGAATTTGCAAGATTATTGGGATGTTATTGAATCGTATGATATCATGCAAGGCGGATTTATATGGGATTGGGTAGATCAAGGTCTATTAACAGAAAATGAAAAAGGCGAAAAATTCTGGGCTTATGGAGGTGACTTGGGAGGTCATGATTTACAGAACGATGCTAATTTTTGTCTAAATGGCATTGTAAACCCAGATAGAACTGCTCATCCTTCACTTCATGAGGTGAAAAAGGTTTATCAGTATATTAAATTTGCTCATAACGGTAATAATGATATTAAAATTAAAAACATTTACGATTTCACTAATTTAAATCAATTTGATTTCAGTTGGGAGTTATTGGAAAATGGAATTAAATTAGAAGAAAATACATTACAAGAATTAAATGTCAATCCATATCAAACTAAAAGTATTAAAATTAATTTGCCGGAATTAAGAGATAATACAGCTGAATATCACTTAAATATTTTCGCTAAAACAAAAACTGCTACAGATTTAGTTCCTGAAGGTCATGTGGTAGCATATGAGCAGTTTCAAATTCAAAAACCAAAATCTATTAAATTACTAACTAAAACAGAAGATGCTCTAAATGTATCTGAAACTGATAGTTTAATTGTAGTGCGTGGCTCTGATTTTAACATAACATTCACAAAAGAAAATGGACAAATGAGTGCCTTAGATTATGGTTTTGGTAATATCTTATTGGAAGGTATAACTCCTAATTTTTGGAGAGCTACTACTGATAACGATTTTGGGTTTAATATGCCAAAAAAATTAGGGGTTTGGAAAGAAGCCACAAATAATCAAGAATTTTTATCAATTTCAAACATGGATCTCGATAACAATATCGTGAAAATTGAAACTATGTTTAACCTACCATCTGTAGAAGGAAAAGTTACCATAAGTTATTTTATAGACGGAAAAGGAGGAATTCTTGTTGAAACAAAACTAGGCGAAATAAAAAAGGATTTACCAGTTTTACCTCGTTTCGGAAATAATATTGTTTTAGATGATGAATTTAATGCTGTAAAATGGTTTGGTAGAGGTCCATTTGAAAATTATCAAGATCGCAATACTTCAGCACTTATTGGGCAATATGAATCATCAGTATCTGATTTGTATTTTGCTTATATCCGTCCACAAGAAAATGGATACCGAACTGATACTCGGTGGGTCTCATTTGTAAACAAAAATGGAAAAGGCATAAAGTTTGAAGGCAACCCAACGTTAAGTTTTAGTGCACATCATCAATATAATAATGATTTTGATGCTGGCGAAACGAAGCAACAACGTCATACCACAGATATTTTAAAAAGAGATTTGGTAAATATTAATGTTGATTATAAACAAATGGGTGTAGGCGGTGATAATAGCTGGGGTAGAATGGCTCATGAACAGTACCAGATACAACCAAAAAATTTGTCTTACACTTATAAGATAATTCCGATACGATAAAATTTAAAAAAAGAAAAATAAATGAAGAAATTAATAACGTTTTTAGCACTAGTAGTATGCACTTCATGGTCTCATGCACAAGACATAAATTCAGCAGAAGTAAAAAAAGTAATGGAACGTGTTGCCAATTGGCAAATGGATCATATCAATGAGTCTTATAGTGGTCGAAATAAACCGCATCATCCTTTAGATTGGACTAATGGTGCTTTGTACGTTGGGATGACGAAATGGGCAGCTTTAGCGAATGATGACAAGTATTACAGTTGGCTAAAAAATATTGGAGAAGAAAATAACTGGAGTTTGTACCAAAGAAAGTATCATGCAGATGATCATACAGTTGGTCAACTATATGTTGATTTGTATCGTAAGTATGGTGATACCAAAATGATTGAGCCTACAAAAGATCAGTTTAATTTTATTATGTTTCATCCTGCTAAAACATCATTAAAATGGAAAACACCTTATCATCAGGATAGATGGAACTGGTGCGACGCGTTATTTATGTCGCCCCCAGTATGGGCAAAATTGTATAATGTTACTGGAGAAAAGAAATATCTTGATTTCATGATGTCAGAATATAAAGCCACAACTAAATTCCTGTTTGACAAAAAAGAGAATTTATACTATAGAGATGAAAGTTTTATAGGAAAGCGAGATAATGGAAATAAAGTATTTTGGTCACGTGGAAACGGTTGGGTATTTGCGGGACTTGTAAATATTATGAATGAGTTGAACCCAGATAGTAAGGAATATAAATATTTTCTAAAAATTTATAAAAAAATGGCCAAAAAGATAGTAAATATTCAAACACCAGAAGGTCATTGGGCCATGAGCTTGTTAGGTCAAGAATTTTATCCAACCCCTGAAACAAGTGGGTCGTCATTTTATATTTATGGATTAGCATGGGGTATAAATCAAGGAATTTTAGATAAAGATATCTATACTGCAGCGGTTAAAAAGGGATGGAATGCCATGGTTAGTTATGTAAATGAAGATGGTGTGTTAGGCTATGTTCAACCCATAGGTGCAGCTCCTGGAAAAGCATGGCCAGACAAAACAGAGGTTTATGGTACAGGAGCTTTTTTAAGCGCTGGTTCTGAGGTTTATAAGCTTTATAATGATTAATTATCGATTCTTTGTAATATAGGAGAAAAAAAATAATGTTTATTTAGTTTTTCAAATGAACATTATTTTTTTATTTAAAACGCCTAAAAAATCTTCCGTTTTCATAAACTTATTAAGCGTTTAAATTTAATAAAAATATGTTAGTGGCATACCCGCCATTTATTAATCTCATCTTTCAAATTAAGCTTAAATCTATGTAGCTTTACTTAAGCGATTGAAGCCTTTAAAAATTCTTTTCTGAACTAATTTATAAGGCCTTTTATTCTTCTGGTTGCTTTCAATATGCTACTTAATTCTTGATTTATTTATTTCCCCCTATTTTTTGAATTCATTGACCCTATAAAGCGTTCTAGACTGTATTTATTTTTGGATAAATCCAACTATTGGTAACGATAAGTACTGAATATAATAAATTATTACAGATCACTGTGCTTCAAATGGTAAAGATAGATTACAGAGAAATTTACATCATTTTTTTTTTAAATAAAACATAAAACATAAAAACATGAAAAAAAGCCTACTATTTATTTATCTTATTAGCTCATATTTAACTTTTTCACAGAATCTGGTTCAATTTGGAGATTTTGAATATCTGACGTATGGAGGTCTTCCCAAGGAGACATGGCAGGGTTCAAGAGCTCAAGTATTGGATGACGATTTAACAAATAGTAATGTGATTAATCTAAACAATAATGATGCAACGGGATACCAGATAATCGATGTAGTGCCAAATTCTAATTATGAATTTCATTTTGATTATCGCTGGTTATCAGGTTCTGGTACTTATAATTTGACAGCCACAATTAATGAGTATAATACAAATATTGGTGATGCTATTGTAAGTTTTGTTTGTGATACAGAACCAGATATATGGAAATCTTCAGGTAAAATTAACTTTACAGTACCAGAAGGTGTGAATCAAGTTGCTGTGAATTTTTCAAAGTCGGGTGGGCAGAGGCCTTTTCGTTTTGATAACGTTATTGTCTACCCAGAGGGCTATATTCCGCCAGTTATAACTCCTAGACTTATAGACCAATCTACGTATTCAAAATTTCCTAGCGCAACACCTGTGCCTTTTGGTGAAGATATTCCTAACGAAACTTGGACTTTAGACTTTAGTGATGAGTTTGAAACTATGGAATTAGAAGCTTCAGTTTGGAAAAAATCTTTTAGTTCAAAAACTAGAAATCCGAGAAATCAACCCACTCAAGGAATTGATGACTGGTGGTTTAAGCCCGAAAATGTTAGTGTAGATGGATCAGACAATTTGGTGCTTACAGGTACTAAAGTTGATGATAACACGATGTATTGTGGTAGTGTTGAAACTGTAGAAAGTTACCAGCCTACATACGGTTATTTTGAAGCCCGAATTAAAATAGCTTCGACTGAAAAAGGTAACCATACAGCTTTTTGGTTAACAAGTGCTACACAAGGTAATATAGGTAATGGCGCTGCAGACGGTGCTGAAATTGATATTTTTGAAAGCACATATGTTGCAGATCGAACAGCGGCTGTTATTCATTATGATGGGTATGGACCAGAAAAAGGCACTTATACTGTACCATACCTTACACCAGGTATTCATGACGGTTTTCATGTGTATGGACTGCATTGGACGCCTACATTTATGGATTTATATTATGATGGTAAGAAAGTGGTTTCTAATAACTCTAATAGGCCTTTGCCTTTTACGGTTCACCCATTCTCAAGTAAGGATGGTATAAATCCTGATCCTTTAGTTCCTCAAGTTCCAGAATGGATATGGCTATCTGTTGGAGCTAGTTTTAATGATGGTAATTTTCAAGCTCAAGATGTAGGTAGACTTTCTGATGCATTAGTAGATTACGTAAGGGTTTTTAAATCAGAATCTACAGTGCTTTCTAATAATGAAACTGTACTAAAGGAAACTTTTAAGATATATCCTGTACCCACTAATGATTTACTTTATATTAATACCAAGGAGCCTTCATATACTCTAAAATTAGTTGATTTAACAGGTAAAGTCCTCATTAATGCGAAAAAATCAAACACAACAAGCATTGACGTAAGTCATTTTTCAAAGGGAATGTATATTATGCAATTGATAACTACAAAAGGTAATATTATGAAGCGTATTATAATTGAATAGAAGGGATTTAACATATTAAAATTATTGTTAACTTCAGGTGATATTCTTTCTTCAAATGTGGCTTAAATTAGTTTATTTAGAATGCTTTAGAGGTTAATTATCTATAAATTTTAATTCCATTCCTTTCATTATTCTATTTAAGTCTCGATTTGTTTATTTCACCCCAATTTTTGACCACATTCCCCCTATAAACTGTTTTAGTTTGTATGCATTTTTGTAATAATTAATAATTTATATAATATCTCAATTAAACTAAAATAATTATTATGAAAAAAAACTTTACACTTTTTACTTTATTTCTGCTCACCTTGAGTACAATAAATGCTCAGACAAGTTCTGAAATCACGGGAGACCTTGTAATAGAGGAGAATCTCGAAAATGTCAATGTTACCGTTTCTGGTAAAACAGATTTGCACCTAACAGCAGCTGATGATGCGTTGATAAACAGCAATGTATATCTTAACTCTGTTGATTCCTGGCTGTTTTTTGACAACATTAGACCATCTGATGTTGTTAATAAATATGCCTCCAACATATTTATTAACAATGTGCCTTTCAACCATAAAGTGAACGGACGTATTTCTGTTTATAAGCATGGAACTTTGGTCATTCCCCACAATGGAGGCGAAAATTTTGAAGCTTTAGAAGTGTTTCAAGATGCTAATTTTAGTGGTGCGTCAAATAAGTTAAATTTATATACGTTCCATAATAGTTTAGGGGAGTTTGATAATTCTATTTCGTCTTTCAAGTTAAAACGAGGCTATATGGCTGTTTTGGCTAATGCTCCAGATGGCATGGGTTATAGTCGGGTTTTTATTGCCGATTCTGAAGATTTAGAAATTGAGCTATTGCCTACCGAGCTTCATGACAAGGTATCTTTTATTAGAGTATCTTATTGGCAGTACCCAAGTAAAAAGGGATTGTGCGGTAAATTGAGAGAAACCAATACGGAAACAGGAGTTACGCAAGGTGAAAATCAATTAAATCTTACTGAATCTACTTGGTATTATTCGTGGGGTGATGATAGTCCAGATTTTCTAGATTACGAATTTGTTACCATGAAATGGGGAGGTGGTAGTACCGATACAAACTTGGAATCTAAAGTAGTTAATCATTTCTTGGGTTATAATGAGCCTGATGCAGAAAATCAGTCTAATTTAACTGTAGAACGTGCCATTGAATTGTGGCCAAGTATTCAAAAATCAGGTTTAAGATTAGGGTCACCAAGTCCTGTTAATCCAACAGCAAATAATGATTGGTTGGGCAGATTTATGGCAAAAGCCGATAGTCTGAATTACAGGGTAGATTATATCGCTTTGCATACCTACTGGGAGCAAGCTCCAGAACGCTGGTACGAAAGACTTAAAGAAACATACGACCGCTATAAAAGACCAATTTGGATTACAGAAGGTCATACAAAATCAGGTTATGCTAACGATTGGCAACCTGGAGATCCAGAAACACCTCAACAAACAACTAGATTGGGACGATTGAGGGAAGTTGTCAAAATGTTGGATACCATTCCTTGGGTAGAAAGATATTCTTTTTACAATTGGCACGATGAGGGAGGTTATGTATTTGTGCATGGCGATTATAGTGAAACTGTAAATAACCAGATTTTGACCCCTATGGGTGAGTTTTATAGAGATAATAAGGCACCTTATTTCTATGCAAGTGAAGAAGAGTATATTCAAGAGTGGAAATTGAATTATGGTATAGAGTTGTCTAAAGAGATTCTTCCAAACAATACCCAAGTTAATTTAAGTTGGAGTCCAATTGATGATGAATTAGTTACGTTTACATTAGAGCGTAAATTGGCTTCGGAAACTGAATTTAGTGAATTAGCTAGTTTTGAAAACACGTATACTTATTCAGAAGATATCATTGATGGAGCTAGTTATCGAGTCAAATTAACACTGCTAACTGATGGTACAACTAAAGATTCAAATGAAATAATAGTTAATGCCGATGCGCTTCCTGAAGCTCCCGTTTTATTAGGTGAAGCTATTTCTACCAAAATTATTGATTTAACGTGGGAACCAGTAAATGGTTCTAGATATTACTCGCTTGAACGATCAATTACCATAGATTCAGGGTATGAAATAATAGCTACAAATCTTGAAGAATTAGAGTTTACAGATGATAATCTTGATGAAAATACAACGTATTATTACCGCTTAACAGCTACAAATTATGCTGGTACAAGTGAGTTTTCAATACCATTTGAAATAACAACAAAAGCATTACAAATTCCTGTTCAAGTTTCTGGCGTTATAACAGAAATCGGAAATGCTAAAGTAAGACTAGATTGGGATTTATTGTACGATGCAAATTATGCTGTTAAAAGATCAGAGTCTCCTTCTGGGCCATTTACCGTTATAGCCGATGAGTTAACAGATACCGTTTTCTTCGATACTGGTCTAACTAATGGTACAACGTACTATTATATGATTTCTGCCTATAATGCGGCGGGAGATGGTCAAGATAGTGAGTCTGTTGAAGCAACTCCTTATGTTGGTCCTGTTGCACTTTGGAATTTTAATGAAGGTCAAGGAGCAACGAGCATTGATAAAATCAATAATCAAACGGCAACGCTTAATTCTTGGAATTCTCAGGGTAAGAATGGTGCAGGTGCTTATTTTGATGGATCAAATAATTCTTATGTAACAATGCCTAGTGGGATTTTTCAGAATATTGAAGATTTCACTATTAGCACGTGGGTAAACTTACAGGATGTAGCTGAAGATGCGCGATTATTTGACTTTAGAAGAGAGCGTAGAATATACATGGAAATGATCATGGATGTTACTGGTGGAGGTGTTTTAAGTTTCGAAATAAGAAATTATGCCAATATCAATAAAATATTAGTTGATTATATAGTACCTACTAATGAATGGATTCACTTAGCTGTTACTCAAAAAGCAGGTTTTACTTCTTTGTATATAAATGGTGAGTTGAAAGGGACCATGCAATCTAATTTAAACCCTTCTGGTATGGGGATAACCACAATGAATTATTTAAATAAACCTTTTAATGAGAACCGTCCTAATCTTACAGGAACTATTGATGATTTTCATATTTATGAAATTGGTCTTAGTCAAGAAAATATTTTAAATATAATGAATGAGGCTCCTCTTGTTTTGTCTACAGAGGATAATCTTTCTAACTATTTTCAGAATGATATTAAGGTGTATCCAAATCCAGCATCAGAGCAGCTATTTTTTAGCGGTAAGTTATTATCAGAAAGTAAAATTGTTGCAGAATTATACAATATTAATGGTCAAATAATAAAAAAGAAGGTTATAGAAAAAGGATCTAGAGAAGAATCTCTAAATGTGAGTGAGATTTCTAATGGTTTGTATTTCTTAAAAATATCTACAGCTACTTCGAGTAAAACACGTAAAATAATAATCAATTAAATAGTAATTAAAACCTGTTCAGGAAATAATGGACCTGAACAGGTTTTTAAAATAGTAATAACTAAAAACATTAATTAATAATCTAAAAATTAAAACATGAAAAAAATTACAAAAATTAGTTTAGTATTAAGTTTAGCTTTAGCTGTTAACATGTATTCTCAAGAACTCATTAATAATGGTGGTTTTGAAACTGGAGACTTAACAGGTTACAGTCTAGTTGATAATGTTACTGTATTTGCTAGCGAACCAGTTTCAGGAACCTATAAGTTGACATTGCGAAATAGTTTTTCCGAAATTGGTCAAAGCATTACTACGACTATAGGTGCATCATATACAGCTAGTGTATTTTATAGGATGGCAAATGCAGGTGTAACAGCTGCGGAAGGAGGAACAATTTACATTGAATCTTCACAAGGTTCTGCAGATATTGCAAGCTTATATCTAGATGAATCAATTCTAACCTACACTCAAGCTTCTTTTACCTTTACAGCAACTGGAACTTCAACGTTTGTTAGAATTAGTAAACCAGATAGAACAGGAATTAATAATGCTATGCAAATAGATGATTTAAGCGTTGTTCCCGCTTCTCCATTATCTGTAAAAAAATCAGAGAAATATGTTTTTAAATCGTATCCAAACCCTGCTAAAGATGTATTGTATTTTGACGCCAAATCGGTTTCATCAAAACCTGTAAAAGCCGAATTATATAATATTAATGGTGCGAAAATTTTATCTAAAATATTTGAGCCTGGAAATAGCACTAAATCTTTAGATGTTAAAGGTATTAATAGAGGTGTTTACTTTCTTAAAATCGAAACAGATAATGAGAGTGGTGTAAATAAAATCATTATAGATTAAAAAGTAAGAGTTTTAGTAACAAAACAGACAAATTTGTCTTGAATACAACGGGTATCTCAAACAAACATTTGAGATACCCTTTTTAAGGTTAAAAAAAATTAATTAAAACTATTTAATTGGTTCTATATTGGAAACAGGCAGACTGGTCACTTTTTATATGCTGTCGATGCAAGTGACGGCGGATTGATTCGTACCGGTGATAATAACGGGCGATACCAATGGAGCCTCGAATTTGTTGAATAATTTTATTAGTAACATTTTATAAAATTAAAAATGAAAAAGTTTATATTAGGTTTAGTGTTTATTTTATTTTATCCAATATCAGTTATTTCTCAAATAACCTACGAATTAGCATTTCCTAATATAAACTTTACTTTTCCAGTAGAAATTCAAACCTCTCCAGATGCTTCTGATCGTATGTTTGTAGTGGAACAGAATGGCACAATTAAAGTGTTTCCAAGGCTTGAAAACGTAAATAGTAATGAGGTTAAAACCTTTCTAGATATTAGTAATAAAGTGCATTTTGTAAGTGGTCAGGAGATGGGTTTATTAGGTCTTGCTTTTCATCCTAACTATGCAAACAATGGTTATTTTTATGTTTATTATACGGCCACTAGTAGCCTGCCAAATGTAAGGGTTAAAGTTGTGTTGTCAAGATTTTCTGTCTCCAATGATATGGATATAGCAAATGCTAATAGTGAACTTATTCTTTTTGAGTTTGATAAAAACCAAAGTAATAGCAATCACAATGGAGGTAAGATAGCTTTTGGAACGGATGGTTATTTATATATGTCGTTTGGTGATGGTGGCGGAGGTAATGATCCAGAAGGTAATGCACAAAATAACACCAATATTTTTGGTACAATATGTAGAATTGATGTAGACCTTGACGGTAATAATCCTTTAGAAACAAATGCCAATTTACCCAATGGTAATTATGAAATACCTAGCGATAATCCATTTGTTGGAAGCGAAGGTTTAGACGAAATTTTTGCTTATGGTATTAGAAATACATGGAAATTTTCGATTGATAATGTAACAGGAACTATTTGGGGAGCTGACGTTGGACAGCGTAGTTTTGAAGAAATAAATATTATTAAGAAAGGTTTAAACTATGGTTGGAGTCGTTTTGAAGCCTATAATGTAGTTAACGGAGGTGTTAATATAACAGAGCCAACTGAACCCCCTGTATTTTTTTATGATAGTAGATTGGAAGGAAATAACTCCATAACGGGAGGATATGTTTATAGAGGTTCTGAAATAACCAGTTTAAATCCAGATATCTCTGGTAAATATATTTTTGGTGATTTCGTGAGCGGTAGAATTTGGTGTTTAAATTATAACGCTACAACTGGAGCATCTACAAGCACACTTTTATTTAAAACTGATGGAGAATCTGTGTCTTCTTTTGGTTTAGATAAAAATGGCGAGTTATATTTTAGTGATTATGGTATTGATGTAAAACTATATAAATTAGTTGATGGTACAACTACATCGTCGGCAGTGGCGGTAAATGGAATTGGAAAGTGGGAATCTTTACTAGAGGGAACAGACGGCGAAGTAAACGCAGTTGAAACAAGTACAAATGGCAACGTATATTTTGGCGGTAATTTTAGTAATGCAGGAAATATAACAACTAACGATATTGCAGTTTGGAATGAATTGGTAGGTTGGCAAACTTTAGGTAGCGGTACAGATGGATCTGTGAATGCCTTAAAAATAGATTCAAATGGAAATGTTTACATTGGCGGTGCATTTAATGAAGTAAACGGTGTAGCTGCTAAAAATATTGCCGTATATAACGGAACATCTTGGTCAGCTTTAACTTCGGGTGTTGACGGTTCTATTGCAGCATTGGAAGTAGATTTAAATGGCAACCTTTTTGTTGGAGGTGCTTTTGAAACTGTTAATAGCATAACCGCAAGAAATATAGCTATGTGGAATGGCACTTCTTGGTCTGAATTAAGAGATGCAACAACCTCACTGTCTGGAACGAATAACGAAGTTAGATCTTTAGCTATCGGTCAGGACGGTGTTTTATACGTAGGTGGAAATTTTGATGAAGCAGGAGGAAAAACAGCGAATAGAATAGCAACATGGCAAAATGGAAACTGGGGAACTTTAGGTTCTGGTACAAGTGGTTTTGTTCAGGCAATTGCTACAACATCAAACGATATTTTTATTGGGGGTAATTTTGCTATAGCAGGTGGATCTACTGTAAATAGAATAGCCAGATGGAACAAGACATCTAACACATATTTTTCGTTAGGAAATGGAGTTAGTAATCTGGTAAATAGTTTAATTCACGATGGGAGTAATCTATATGCCGCAGGAACTTTTGATAATTGCAATATAGATGAAAATAATAGTATTATGGTTAATAATATTGCAAGCTGGAATGAGACGAACGGTTGGCAAGCTTTAGGAACAAATACATCAACCGGTGTAGATTTAAAAGTAAATTCTATGGTGTTTGCCAAAGATGATGACAGCATAGATAAAATATTTGTTGGTGGTAATTTTGGTACATCTGGAACAGTTAACTCAAACAATGTTTCAAAATGGATATCCAATAATTTATTGAGCCTAAATAATGACTACAATAATAAAAATTTTACAATTTATCCTAATCCTACAGATGATAAAGTATATTTAAGTTCTTTATCGGAATGGACTCTTTTTAATGTATTAGGAAAAACATTAAAACAGGGGAAAAGTAAATTATTATCACTCTCAAATTTACCTTCAGGATTATATTTTTTAAAAGTAAAAAATCAAGGTACCTTTAAAATAATAAAAAAATGAAAAATATTAGTTCACTACTGGTAATTATTTTAATTATATTTTCATGCAATTCTCGAAAAGTAGAAAACAGTGAAGTTAAAAAAGAATTCTCTAAGCCAAATGTGTTATTTATTGCGGTTGATGATTTAAACAATTGGATAGGTTGTTTAAATGCTTTCTCAAATACAAAAACACCCAATTTAGATAAATTAGCCTCAGAGGGTATATTGTTTAGTAATGCGCATTGTCAAGCACCTTTATGCGGTCCTTCTAGAGCATCTATTATGACAGGACTTCGTCCTTCAACTACGGGTATTTACGGTATGATTTCAGATGAAAAAATTCGTTCTGAAGAAGGGGTAACTAATAATATTACATTCCTTCCAGAGTATTTTGGAAACCATGGGTATCATACCATGGGTATTGGTAAATTATTTCATGGTCATGCGCCAAACGGTGTTTTCGATGAATCTGGAGGTCGCGTAAAAGGGTTTGGTCCATACCCTAAAGAACGATTTGTTTGGGATGGTTTTGGAACATCCAATAGAGAAAAATACGGAAGAACGAGTACCGATTGGGGCGCTTTTCCCGAATCAGATACTTTAATGCCAGATCACAAATCTGCAGATTGGGCTATTCAACGTTTAAGTAAAAAACATGATAAACCATTCTTTATGGGAGTTGGGTTTTTACGTCCGCATGTCCCTTATTATGTACCTCAAAAATGGTTTGATATGCATCCATTAAAAGGTATAGAAACACCACCTTATAAATCTGACGATTTGGATGATATTCCTCCTGTAGGCTTAAAAATAAATGATTTGCCTATGATGCCTTCAACAGAATGGGCTATTGAGAGTGGCGAATGGAAAAAAATTGTCCAAGCCTATTTAGCCTGCATCAGCTATGTTGATTATGAAATAGGAAGAGTTATGGAAGCTTTAAGAAATAGTGATTATTCCGATAATACAATTGTTGTATTATGGTCAGATCATGGCTATCGTTTAGGTGAAAAAGGAACTTTTGCAAAACATGCACTTTGGGAAACGGCAACTAATGCGCCTTTAATGTTTTCAGGACCAAACTTACCTAAAGGAAAGAAAATTGATGCGCCAGTAGAGATGTTATCCATTTATCCGACGCTTTTAGAGTTAAGTGGTCTACCTGCTTATTCTAAGAATGAGGGTGTAAGTTTAGTTGCGATGATGCAGGATGATAAAGAATTAGAAAGCGCTTACGCTATAACAACTTTTGGAATGAACAATCACGCAGTAAAGGCCAATGGATATAGATACATACGCTATGAAGATGGTATGGAGGAGTTTTATGATCATAAAACAGACCCGAATGAATGGGAGAATCAAGCTAGTAATCCAATTTACAAAGATGAAATTCAAGCATTGAAAAATAATTTGCCAAAAGTAAATTCAAATTGGAATAAGAATTCTCATTATACCTTTCAACCTTATTTTGTAGAGCAAAAAGCAAGAACAAGTGGCGCTGATTAAGTTTTTTAGTAAACTAAAATGACATACCATAGCAATTAATAAAACGAGTTTAAAAAAATGAAATACAATAACATATACAATATGAATTATACAATTTTAAAATTGGTTTTGTTTATAAGCCTTTTTGCAAATATGGTGTTTGCACAACCCTTAATTCAAAACGCCTATAACCGAGAATCAATATCACTAAATGGTAAGTGGCATTATATTGTAGATGTCTATGAAACAGGTTATTATAATTATCGCTGGCAGCCTCATGATGCTTCAGAGAATCCGGGTTCTGGAGCGTTTTTCCTGAATCAAAAACCGAAAGACAAAATGGATTTGGTAGAGTATGATTTTGATACAGCCCCAACCATAATGGTTCCCGGAGATTGGAACACGCAAAAAGAAAACCTGTTTTATTATGAAGGCTCTTTATGGTATAAAAAGTCATTTAATATTCAAAATCACGATGCTTCTAAACGTTATTATTTACATTTCGGAGCTGTTAACTATCGAGCAGATGTTTATGTGAATGGTAAAAAGTTAGGAATACACAAAGGCGGTTTTACACCTTTCAATTTTGAAATGACTGATTTGGTAAAAGCAAAAGATAATTTTGTAATTGTTCGTGTGGATAATAAACGAGCAGCCGATGAAGTACCAACATTAAACACAGATTGGTGGAATTATGGCGGCATCACACGTGATGTAAATATTTACGAATTGTCTTCTACATTTATCGAAGATTATAGTCTCCAATTAGATAAAAACAACGACAAAGTATTGAATGGCTATATTCAAGTTAATGGGAATGATAAAGCCAATTCAAAGGTGTCTGTTACTATCCCCGAATTAAAATTAACACAAACTTTTACAACCGATACTGAGGGTTATGTGGAATTTCAAATTCCTATAAAGAAATTAGTCAAATGGAGTGATGTTAACCCTAAATTATACAGTGTTACGTTTAAAGCAGGAGATGACGAGGTTTTAGACAACATTGGTTTTAGACAAATCACTACCAGTGGTTCTGATATACTTCTAAATGGTAAAAAAGTATTTTTAAAGGGTATTTGTGCTCATGAAGAAAACCCCATGCATGGTGGTGGTAGAGCTTTCTCTATAGAAGATGCAAGATTACAATTAAATTGGGCAAAAGAATTGGGTTGTAACTTTATGCGTTTAGCACATTATCCACATAACGAAAATATGGTTCGTTTAGCTGACGAGATGGGGATTTTACTTTGGGAAGAAAACCCTGTGTACTGGACCATTCAATGGGAAAACCAAGAAACTTATAATAAAGCTGAAACACAATTAACCGAGTTAATCAGTAGAGATAAAAACCGTGCTTCTGTCATTATTTGGTCTATGGCTAATGAAACACCACAATCTGATGCACGCTTTAATTTTCTTTCAAAACTAGCCAGTAAAACTCGCGAAATTGATAATACAAGATTGATAAGTGCTGCTTTAGAAGATCACGGTAGTGATGAAGATCCTAACGTAATGATAGTTGAAGACCGATTTGCAGAGGTGGTTGACGTGTTAAGTTTTAACCAATATTATGGTTGGTATGGCGGTAAAGTAGATAATATTAAAAACATCCGTTGGGAAATCGATATCGATAAACCCATCATCATTTCTGAATTTGGAGCGGGGGCTTTACAAGGTTATCACGCCGAAGAATTTACAAGATGGAGCGAAGAATTTCAAGATTTACTCTACCGAGAATCTTTACCAGTTTTAGCCAAAATACCTCAATTTAGCGGCATGACACCTTGGATTTTGACTGATTTTAGATCACCGAGACGCGTACTTTCTCCATATCAAGAAGGCTGGAACAGAAAAGGTCTCATTTCCGAAACAGGCAACAAAAAGAAAGCTTTTTATACACTTCAAAATTTTTATAAAAATTTAGATATTAACAAGAATTAAAAAGTACCAAATGTTAAATTCGATTAAAATATTATCACTTTGTCTCTTTATAACAAGTTTAGCAACAGCTCAAAATAACGAAAAACCCAATATTTTATTTATTGCAGTGGATGACTTACGACCAGAATTAGGATGTTACGATAAAACACAAGTAAAATCTCCTAACATAGATAAATTAGCTCAGTCTGGAATAGTTTTTAACCGCTCATACTGTAATGTTCCAGTTTGCGGCGCTTCACGTGCTAGTTTATTATCCGGAGTAAGACCTACCCGCAATCGATTTGTTAGTGCACATATAAGTCAAGACGAAGAATTACCTGGTGTTTTAAGTTTGCCCATGCATTTTAAAAATAATGGGTATTATACAGTTTCACTAGGTAAAATTTACCATAAACGCCCTGATGCAGTTGGTAGTTGGAGTGAGCCAGAATATTTTCCAAAATCTGATTGGAAGGGTTGGCAAGGATACGTTATGCCAGAATCGTTTGAACAAATCGAACAGAAAAACGGTTCATTAAATGGCCCCTCTTTTGAAGCGCCTGATGCACCAGACCATATCTACATGGACGGTATGATTGCAGACAGAGCTGTTGAAAATTTGAAAAATTTCAAAAAAACAGGGCAACCTTTCTTTTTAGCAGTTGGTTTTCAACGCCCACATTTGCCTTTCAATGCTCCAAAAAAGTATTGGGATATGTACAACTTTGATGATATTAATCTTCCTGATAATATGAACAAGCCTGATGGAGCGCCAGACGAAAGTATGCATAATTTCAGTGAATTGCGGTCATATACTGATGTTCCGAAGGAAGGACCAATGGATCAGGACTTTATGCGAAAGTTAATTCATGGATATTATGCGTCTGTAAGTTACGTTGATGCGCAATTAGGTAAGGTTTTAAATGAATTAGAACGTTCTGGTTTAGCTGAAAATACTATTATTATTCTTTGGGGCGACCATGGCTGGCATCTTGGAGAACATGATTTGTGGGTAAAGCATTGTAATTTTGAAAAAGTTTTACGCACGCCTTTAATATTGCATGTGCCAGGGCAAAAAGAAAATCTTAAAACAGAGGCTTTGGTAGAACACGTTGATATTTATCCGACAATGTGTGATTTGGCAGGTCTTCCGAAACCTTTTCATTTACAAGGTAAAAGCTTTGTGCCATTAGTGGAAGATCCAAATCAACCTTGGAAAAATGCTATTTATAGTCGCTGGATAACAGGAGAAACCGTAGTGACTCAGTCTCATACTTATACAGAATGGTTTGATGATAATACAGGGGAGAAAACAGCTCGTATGTTGTATGATTTGAGTAAGGATCCTGATGAAAATAAAAATATATCAGAGAAAAAGAAAAACAAAAAATTAATAGCTGAATTGTCTGATAAAATCAAAAAACACAAAATAGAAAGAGAATTTATAAAACTCCACTAGCGTTTAATATCTGCAATAATTTAATGACTGTTTTCAAAATATTTATAGATAGTTACTCTAAATTAAACAGGTGTTGCAAATGGAAAAATAACCATTGGGAGAAGAAAGTAAATTAAAGACTAATAAATGAAAAACATACATAAAAGAAAGAGTTTAACTTTAGGCATAATCGCTTTTTATTTAATTACTATGTCTTATGGGCAGTCTGCAGTAAATAATCCATATAAACCAGATTCAACTGAAGTACCTAAAGAGTTATATGGTTATCAATTGGTGTTTAACGATGAGTTTAATCACGAAGGACCCATGAAGGAAGCGTATTGGAATGCTGAGACAGGTTTTAAAAGAAACAATGAGCATCAATGGTATCAGGCTGAAAATGGGATTTGCACTGGAGGACGACTTATAATTTCTGCCAAAAAAGAACAGGTTAAAAATCCAGATTATGAAGCAGGTAGTGCTAACTGGAAGAAAAATAGAGAATTTGCTGAATATACCTCTGCAAGTTTTATTACAAAAAAGGAGTATCATCAAAAATATGATTCTATTATGATGATTATGAGAGCTAAACTCCCTTTAAAAACTGGAGGCGATGAAGATTACGGTGTTTGGCCTGCGTTTTGGACTACAGGTTCTGGTGGATGGCCTCATGGTGGTGAAATTGATATTATGGAATATTATACTGATTATATGATGGCTAATTTTGCTTATAAAGGACGAAAAAATGTTGTTTGGAAAGGAAATAGACAAGATAATGCTTTAAACTCTGATATAAAAAATGTCATTAGCGGAAATGCCATAGGTTTTAATGGAGACAAAGACTGGCTACAAAAATACCATGTCTGGAAACTTATAGGTAATGGAAAGTGGTTGACAATTTATCTGGATGATGTTTTTATGTCTAGAATAGAATTAGATACTAAAAATATAGATACTTCAAAAAGAGAACATCCATTTAAAGGAAATACTTGTAATTATTGGATAAATCTTGCCGTTGGAGGCAAACCACATCCAAATTTAGATAAATTGGAAAAGACTGAATTTCCAAGACAATATGAAATTGATTATGCGCGTATTTATGTTATGAAACCGAGTAACAAAATAGATAATTAAAAAATTATGGTTATACCTTTAAAAAAAACAAGACTATTCGGCTTGGTTGTACTAATTGTACTGAATGTTTCTTGCCGCAGTCAAGTTTCAAATACTTCTTCGCAACAACAAAGCAATACGAAGCCTAATATCCTATTCATCCTTACTGACGATGCTGGATATCATGATTATGGATTTCAGGGGTCAGAAGATTTTACAACACCTCAAATTGATAGGCTAGCAGCTTCAGGTGTCTTTTGTACTAATGGTTATGTAAGCGCTTCAGTTTGCGGGCCCTCGCGCGCTGGCATATTAACGGGTCGATATCAGCAACGTTTTGGGTTTTTTATGAATCCTAGAGAACATCAAAATTTAACGAAAGATGAAACTACAATAGCTGATGCCATGAGAAAACAAGGGTACCAAACTGGTATAATTGGTAAATGGCATATGGGATTTGCTGAAGGGTATCATCCAAATGACCGTGGTTTTGATTTCTTTTACGGATTCCTATCTGGAAGCAGAAGTTACTTTCCTTTGAAAAAAGATATGGATGAGGAAAGAAGGTATAAAGACAACCTTCGTTTAAATGAGAAGATGCTCAATGAGTCCGAAATGGATTTTTATACTACAGATTTGTTTACAGATAAAGCTGTTGATTTTATGAAAGATAGTAAGGAAAACCAAAAACCATTTTTTCTATATCTGTCTTATAATGCCATACATCATCCACTAGATGCGGTTCAAAAGGATATAGAGCCTTATCAAGGTTTAGAAGATCCTATTAGAAGAGTAACAGGTGGTATGACAGCATCTTTAGATCGTAGTTTTGGAAAACTATTAGATTATCTTGAAGCCAATAATTTACGAGAAAACACTCTTGTGGTTTGGGTTAATGACAATGGAGGCCAGTGGTCACAAATGCATACAAGTAATTGGCCTTTAAAAGGACATAAAGGTTCAGAGACAGAGGGAGGAATACGAGTTCCTTATTTACTGAGTATGCCAAAAACACTACCAGAAAATGTGAATTACAACATGCCAGTAATATCTTTAGATCTATTCCCAACGTTTGTTTCACTTGCAGGTGGAAATCCTTCGATAAATTCCAAAACTCTTGATGGTGTAAATTTATTCCCATATTTAAAAGGAGAAAATACGAATCAACCACATGAAATGCTTTTTTGGCAACGTAATAATGCAGCAGTGCGCAAAGGGGACTGGAAGTTTATAAAAAACGTAAATAAGAATGAATCTTATTTGTACAACCTTAAAGATGATATAGGCGAGAAAAATAATCTTATTGATACATATCCTGATATAGCCAAAGATTTAGAAATAGATTTGGGTAAATGGCAAAATCAACATGCTGAACGTATGAATTGATGCGTTAATAAGGTTATGTGCTGAAACATTAGCTAGATATAAATTTCTTATGATGTCAAGTGTTGTAAATTAACTAAATAGTTTGTTAATCCACAAACTCCATTAAACCAAAACGATTGGGTTGGTGTACATCCTTTTCAATATCATATATCGGAAAAATTGTAGAGGTAATTCTTCGTTGACCTTCAACCTCATTTCTCTCTTGTCTAATAGCTAAGAAAGCCCATTTGTTCCCTTTTTGCAAGGGTTCAAATTTTGTTGTTGTCGCAAAAGCTGAAATCGGAATTTCCATTTCCATGGTCCAACCTGCATCCTCATCAGAATTATCATTTATAGTACCATCGTAAGTAACTTCTACTTTAAAATCAGGATTATATGATTTAAGTGCGGCATTAGTATTCTTATAATAGTTATTAAAATATACAAGATCATTGACCGCTTTATATAAGTTAATTTCAAACGCAAAATGTGTATCTAAACTATCTGGTACTGGTGTTATGAATATTTCTGCACAATCATCATAATATGGCTCACCATCTCGTTTTGTTTCTCTGGCGGTTAAATATTTATCTTCAAGTTTATAAAATAAATATAAATTCTTTTCGTCCCATAACATTCTGAGTGTAGTTTTCTGTTTGTCACTTGGTTTTTCGACATTATATGTATAATCGAAATCTCTGCTTTCTGTCCTGCTCCAAGATGCTTCATCCATTTTGCCATCAATAACCATGGACTCGTTGCTTCTAGATACTTTAAAAATAGGTTGTTCTCCCAAAACTAATTTTTTATCAGATTGCCCTTGTATTTTAAGTACTAATGTTAAGCAACAGAAAATTAGGGTTTTTAATTTTATAGATTTCATTATTATCTTTTTTATTGTTTTTCAATTTTTGAAACTTCTTCTTCCGTAACTATTTTATCATTGGTATTTCCCCAGCTATTGTTTATATAATTCATAACATCCGCAACTTCATCATCGCTTAAGCCCAAAGGAGCCATAATACTATTATATGTTTTGCCGTTTACGACAATTTCTCCTTGCAGACCAAACTTAATAGCTCTAATGCTTTCAATACGATTTTTTATTAGAAAATCTGATTTGGCTAATGGAGGAAAAACGCCAACAACACCTTCTCCGGTTAGTAAGTGGCAATTAATACAAAAATCTTTATAAATTTCATGCCCTCTTTCTACACTCGAATCAAGAGCATTGGTTTGTGAATGAGCCAAAAACATGGTTGCTAGTGTAGCGAAGAAACTTAAAATTGTCTTTTTCATTTTTTTTTATTGATTTGTATTATTTATGTGATTATTTCGGCACGTTTAATTAGCGATTATGAAGTTGCGGATGTCATTTATTATTGAACAATTTTGAAAATGCCTTTTCCTCTTGCAGATAAAGTTTTAAACCGACTTTAACAAATATGCAAATTTTAAAAATTAGTTATAAGAGATAAACAAACCATTCTATAGGGTTTTTTAGGTCAAAATTGTAAAAAATGAAAATCATTTATGAGGCTGATAAAATATTAATTAACAATAGACTTGTTTATGTCATTTAAAGAATAAGACTAATTAGCCCTTAAAACACTAAAGATTTTAACACATGCCTAATATACCCCTATTGAATGCACTAATTAACCTGTAACTTCTAGAATATTCTTTATAATATTTGTATTTATAGGTGCAGAGTTAATGCTCATGCTACTGTTTATGATAATTGGGAAGATAAGACTGCTTAGTACATTGCAGAAATTTTATATAATCTTGAAAACAGAGCTATTCGGTTAGCTATAGATGGTATTGAAGTATCTAAGTTTAAGTAGAAATGATCTGGAGAATATGTTGATTTAAAAAAAGGATTATTGTTGGTTCAATAGATATATTCAGAAATGAAAAATGACCTTCTCAATAAAAGTACAATTACATATAAAAGAATCCAACAGAAGATAAGTCGATTACGATTACCTTCAATAAAAATAATAAATCAAAAAAATCGAGTAACTTTTAAAGGGCTTATAAAACTTAAAAGTTTTATGAATTAATAATTAAATATAAATATCATGCCAACATATAACATAAATGTAAATAATCAAAATTATAAGGTTGAAGCTGAAGAAAACACACCTTTATTATGGGTTTTAAGAGATAACCTAGATTTAGTGGGAACTAAATTTGGTTGTGGTATAGGGCAATGTGGCGCTTGTACGATTCATTATAATGGTTCTGCGATGAGAAGTTGTCTTTTGCCTGTGTCTGCTGTAGGAGAAGCAAAAATAACAACTATAGAAGGCTTGTCTGAAGATAATAGTCATCCAGTACAAAAAGCTTGGATTGAAATGGATGTGCCTCAATGTGGTTATTGTCAAGCAGGACAAATTATGACTGCTTCGGCCTTTTTAGCAGAAAATAAGAGTCCGAATGTAGATGATGTTAGGCAAGCCATGCATGGTAATTTATGCAGATGTGCTGCTTATAATAGAATAGAGAAAGCAGTATGTTATGCTGCTAAAATAGAATTAGAGAAATAAAATTTTATGGAAAAGAATAGTACAACATTTAGTAGAAGATCTTTTATAAAAACTATGGGTTTATCAAGTGGAGGTATTCTAATAGGTTTCAATTTATTTGCTACTTGTAAATCAGATGCTCTGATGCCTAAGGATATAAGTGAATTGAATTTTCATGATTTCAATGCTTATATCAAAATTGCAGAAAATGGGATGGTAACTATATATTCTCCTAACCCTGAAATAGGGCAGGGTGTTAAAACATCTATGCCTATGCTTATCGCTGAAGAGCTTGATGTGCCATGGGAAAATGTATTTGTAGAGCAGGCAGGTTTAGATACCAACAAGTATAAGAGGCAAGTAGCAGGAGGCAGCCAATCTATTAGATCTTCTTGGAAACCATTAAGACAAACGGGTGCAACAGCCAGGCAAATGTTAATAAATGCAGCTGCTGTTAAATGGGGTGTTTTATCATCAGAATGTACTGCTAGTCAAGGTATTATTAAAAATTCAAACGGCGATACACTGGGTTATGGAGATGTAGTTACTCAAGCTGCTAAACTGGAAGTTCCTGATAAAGTGCAACTTAAAAATACTAAAGATTTTAAAATTATTGGAAAAGATATTAGAAATGTAGATTTAGATAAGATTGTTTCAGGGCAACCTTTATTTGGCTTAGACTACAAGAAAGAAGGCATGCTGTATGCTACGGCCGTTCGTCCACCGTCATTTGGCCAAAAACTTTTAAGCTTTGATGCTACAGAAACAAAAGAGGTAAAGGGCGTTTTGGATGTCTTTCAGTTTGGAAACAAGGTCGCGATTTTAGCAGCAAATACATGGGCAGCTATTTCAGGGTCTCGAGTACTAAAAGCAGAATGGAGTTCAGATGCAAATATTTTGGGAACAGAAGAGCAAGATAAGGCGCTTGAAGAATTATTAGATTCAAATAAATTAAAAGAGGTAAGGTCTGACGGCGATGTAAATCGAGCTAAAGGAATGGCAGACAAAGTAATTGAACGTACTTATGAAGCTCCTTTTTTACCGCATAACTGTATGGAACCTATGAACTTTTTCGCACATGTTTCGGATGATAAAATTGAGTTGGCAGGACCTATTCAAACTCCCGAGGGTACTGCAAATAGAGTAGCTAGCCTATTAAAACGAAATGCAGAAGATATTTCTCTAACTTTAACTCGTATGGGTGGAGGTTTTGGAAGACGATTGGTTGGCGATTTTGTTTTGGAAGCCGCAGAAATATCTAATATATCAAGAAAGCCCATAAAATTAATATATACCCGAGAAGATGATATGACCGCTGGTGTATACAGACCTATGGTTAAGTATAAGATTAATGCAGCAATAAAAGATTCTAAGGTTATAAGCTATCACATAAAAGAATCTGCTATTGGGGGTAATATAAATAGAATAAGAGCAAACTTTTTTCCTGGAGGATCCATAGAAAATTATAAAGTAGAAACCGGTCGACTAGAAAGTGAGGTAACCACAGGGCCGTGGCGTGCACCTATTTGTAATATTTTGGCCTTTGCCGAACAAAGTTTTATTGATGAACTTGCTGAAGAATTAGAGCAAGACCCTGTGGCATTAAGATTAGATTTATTAAATGTGGCAAAGAAAAATAAAGATAAACAAATGCAATATTCGCCAGAGCGTATGGAAGCTGTTATAAAAATGGCCGTAGAAAAGTCTGGTTGGGGACAGCAAAAAGAAGGTGTTTTTCAAGGATTCAGTGCCTATTACAGTCATAATACACACGTCGCGGAAGTAGCTGAGGTCGTTCTGAAAGATAAGGATCCAGTAGTTACAAAAGTATATTGCGTAGTTGATTGTGGAGTTGTTGTAAATCCGTTAGGCGCTAAAAATCAAGCTGAGGGTGGTGTTATTGATGGTATTGGACATGCGATGTATGGTGATATGATATTAAAAAATGGCAAACCACAATTCTCTAATTTTTCTAATTATCGCTTAATTAGAATGAAGGAGACCCCGACGGTAGAAACTTATTTTATCGAGAATGATATAGCTCCAACAGGTTTAGGAGAGCCTACTTTACCACCAGCAGGTGCTGCGGTTGCCAATGCGATAAAAGCAGCAACAGGAATTCGTATTCGTAAACAACCTTTTATTAAAAACATGAGTTTTTAATAAATAGGTTTATTTGTAATTTGTTTTAATTGTACTAATTACAAATTAAACTAGTTTCCATTTTATCGTGTTGGCTTGTTTTTTAAAATTATAAATATTACAGATATACTCTTATCTATCTTTTTGAGCATATGAAATGAATAAACTAAATAGAAAAAATGTAGGATTGGAAGAAAAACTTCCTATTAAAATAGTACAATTCGGAGAAGGTAATTTTTTAAGAGCATTTATTGGATATGCTTTTCAAGAACTTAACAAAGCAACTGATTTTGATGCAGGAATTGCGGTAGTACAACCCATTGATAAGGGATTGGTTAGTATGTTAAATGATCAAGAAGGGCTGTACACCTTGTTTATGAAGGGCATAAAAAAAGGAGTAGAAATTCAAGAAGTTGAATTGATTTCTAATATTGTTAAAGCAGTTGATCCTTATGCTAATTTTAATGATTATTTAAGTATAGCTAGAGAAGAATCGTTAGAGTTTATGATTTCTAACACTACAGAAGCAGGTATAGCTTATGTTGCTTCCGATACTCAGGATATGCAACCACCAAGCTCGTTTCCTGCTAAATTAACAGTATTATTACACGAAAGATTTAAGTATTTTAATGGCGATACCTCAAAAGGATTAACTATTATTCCTTGTGAACTTATTAACCATAATTCTGAAATCTTAAAAGAAATAATTTTGAAATATATTTCGGATTGGAATTTAGGAGACGATTTCAAAACGTGGATATTAGATAATAATTCTTTCCATAGTACTTTAGTGGATAGAATTGTACCTGGATATCCAAAAGATGACATTAAAACTTTTAATGCTCAATTAGATTATCAAGATAATTTAATTGTTGTAGCAGAAGCCTTTTTACTTTGGGTTATAGAAGGAGGTGAAGATTTAAAGGCCAAATTACCATTTGATAAAACAAATTTAGACGTTAAGATAGTTGATGATATGCAACCATATCGCACCAGAAAAGTGCGAATACTAAATGGTGCGCATACAGCGTTGGTACCATTTTCATTGCTTTACGGGAACAAAACAGTGAAGCAATCAGTAGATAATGACTTTACGGGAAAGTTTATCAATAAAGCCGTATTTAACGAAATCATTGATACTATGGAAATGGACAAAGATGAGCTGAATAGTTTCGCAGATGAAATTTTCGATCGTTTTAGAAATCCATTTATCATGCATAACTTATCTAGCATCGCCTTAAATTCAATTTCCAAGTTTAAGGTTAGAGTATTGCCAAGTTTATTAAGCTATGTAGAGAAGTATAAAAAACTACCAACAAATTTAACATTTTCCTTCGCATGCTTAATACGCTTTTATAAAGGAACATGGAAAGAAGAGAGTTTGCCCGTCAATGATAAATCTGAAATTATCAATTTATTTAAAGCTCTATGGCTACATAATAATTACTCTGAAATAGCTAAAATTGTATTAAGTATAAAGGAGTATTGGGGAGAAGATTTAACCAAAGTTAAAAACTTAACTGATGCCGTTGCTTTAGCACTAAATGAAATAGAAGTAAACGGTATAGAAGTAGGATATAAAAATTACAGTCAAAAGTTTTAAGTCCTATTTATAATAGATAAAAAATGAAAAAGAAACTTATAAAAGTACATACGTCAGATAATGTTGCAGTTGCCTTGGTTAACTTAATGGCTGGTGAAGTAGTGTCTTTTGAAGGAAAAGAAATAAACGTTCTATCAGACATAAAATCAAAGCATAAAATAGCATTACAGAAATTTGATTCTGGAGATAGAATTATTATGTATGGTGTTTTAGTAGGTACTGCAAATGGCACAATTGAAAAAGGAGATGTTTTAACAACTGAAAATGTAAAACATCAAAGTGAAAAAGTTTTTGGTAGAACAGAAAGTTTTACTTGGACTGCGCCTAATGTTGATAAATGGAAAGATAGAACTTTTTTAGGTTATCATAGGGAAGATGGACAAGTTGGAACCGAAAATGTTTGGTTATTTTTTCCTTTAGTTTTTTGTGAAAACAGAAATATTGAGACGTTAAAAGAGATATTTGAGAAGGAGCTTTTAAAGAAAAAAGTGAATCCTCATCAAATGTTACTCCGTTCGTTAATTGGTGGAGAAGAAGAAACACAAGTAGCTGAAAAATCGGTAGATGTATTTAATAATATTGATGTAAAATTTATTACTCATCCAGGAGGCTGCGGTGGCATTCGTCAAGACTCGGAAATTCTAGCAAAACTATTAGCAGGTTATGTAAATAATCCTAACGTAGCGGGCGCAACTGTATTGAGTTTGGGCTGTCAAAATCTACAAATAAGTATATTAAAAGATGCTTTAAATGCTATTAATCCAAACTTGAATAAACCCGTTTTAATTTATGAACAACAAAAAATGGGCACAGTAGATGAAATGTTATCTACAATTATTAAAGAATCTTTTGAAGCCATTAAAAAAGCAAATAATATTGAACGTAAACCGGCACCTCTTTCTAAATTAAAAGTAGGCCTAGAGTGTGGTGGTTCTGATGGTTTTTCAGGTATTTCTGCGAATCCAACTTTAGGTGCTGTATCAGATATGTTAGCAGCTTTAAAAGGTACAGCAATTTTAGCCGAATTTCCTGAATTATGTGGTGTAGAACAAGAGTTGGTTAACAGATGTGTCGATGACGAAAAAGGGAAAAAGTTTTTAAAGTTAATGAAAGCCTATGAGAAATCCGTGGTCGATGCAGGTTCAGGATTTGATATGAACCCATCACCAGGAAATATTAAGGATGGCTTAATAACGGATGCCATGAAATCTGCAGGAGCGGCTAAAAAAGGAGGAACTTCTCCTGTTGAAGATGTTTTAGATTATGGTGAATACATTACCAAGTCAGGGCTCAATTTATTATGCACACCTGGAAACGACGTAGAAAGTACCACAGGATTAGTTGGTTCAGGCGCCAATATAGTTTTATTTACAACGGGTTTAGGAACACCAACAGGTAACCCAATAGCTCCAGTGATTAAGGTGTCTTCAAACACAGAACTTAAAGAAAGGATGCCAGATATTATTGATATTGAAGCAGGAGCCATTATTCGTGGTGAAAAATCAATAGAAGAGATGGCAGATGATATGCTAGAATTTATAATTAAAGTAGCAAGTGGAGAAATACAGACAAAAGCAAAATTACTAAATCAAAACGATTTTATTCCTTGGCGCAGAGGGGTTTCATTGTAGATTTATGAGATTTGAAAAAGCGGTTTTTGCTTTTTGACTATTATAAAAAATAATTACATATTTGATAATTAAAAATAACAAATTAATCGATTTTGAGAATATTTATATCAGTATTTCTCATGCAAATATTTGTTTGATTAATATGTTCTTTAATTGTAAAGACAAAAAAAAATAAAAATATTTTAGTAAAAAAATAGACTATGCACATTAACGACAAAACAAAATCTGAAGAAGAAAAATCAGGACATGGTAGATATGATTCAATGACCTACAATCGATGCGGAAAGAGCGGCGTGCTGTTACCTGCTATTTCATTGGGTTTGTGGCATAACTTTGGTTCAGTTGATAATATTGATAATGCCAGAGATATTCTCAAATGTGCCTTTGATTTAGGAATTGTTCATTTTGATCTTGCAAATAATTATGGTCCACCATATGGTTCAGCAGAAAAGAATTTCGGTAAAATATTCAAAAAAGATTTCAAGTCACTTCGAGATGAATTATTTATAGCCTCAAAAGCAGGATATGATATGTGGCCCGGTCCTTATGGAAATTATGGTTCTAGAAAATATTTAACAGCTAGTATCGATCAAAGTCTTAAAAGAATGAAATTGGATTATGTTGATATTTTTTATCATCATCGACCAGACCCAAATACGGCTTTGGAGGAAACTATGGTTGCGCTATCAGATATCGTTAGAAAAGGAAAAGCACTTTATGTTGGGATTTCCAATTACCAGCCAAAAGAAACTACTGAAGCTGCTTCAATTTTGCAAGAATTGAAAGTGCCTTTCATATTACATCAGGCTAGATACTCAATGTTTGATCGTTGGGTGGAAAATGAACTACTAGATACTCTTCACAAGAATGGTGTTGGCTGTATTGCATTTTCACCGCTCGCTCAAGGCATGCTTACTGATAAATATTTAAATGGTATTCCAGATGATTCCCGAGCTGCAAAAAACTTTACTTATTTAGATAAACAGCAAGTTAGTATCAATCTGGAAAAAATTCAAAAACTTGCTACTATTGCTAATCAACGTGACCAGAAATTATCACAAATGGCGATTGCTTGGTTGTTAAAGCGATCAGAAGTTACATCTGTACTTATTGGAGCTAGTTCACCAAAACAGTTAAAAGAGAATGTAGCTTCATTGAATAACCTTGATTTTTCAAAAGATGAATTGACACTAATTAGAAAAATTTTAGAGAACTGAGATTAAAACTAATATGAAATAATTCAACCAAACTCTATACTCATAAAATCAATATTACTTTTACATTGTTTTTCTCTAATTGTTTAAGGAGAAAACAAAGTAAGAATTATATATTATGGGAAGCTTTGAATAACTGGATATAATCTGCAGGTGTATTTATATCCTTTAAATTAGGAGTAGCAGAAAGCGTTTTTACCTTGTTGACAGAATTATTTAAAATATCTTGAGCGCCTTTATCTTGATTTAATAATAGTAATTGGTTAAAGTGTTTTTTAGGAAATATTGCAGGAACACCATTTTTCCGATTGTACCTGGATGCAATAATATATTCTGGTTCTTCAGAAAATGAAGTTATTAAACTATTAATATAATTTGAAGATACAAAAGGTTGGTCACCCAATAGGATAATTACACCATCGATGTTTCTATCTTTTAAATTAGTAATTCCAGCAGCAATACTTGTACCTAGCCCTTTAAAGAAATTTGGATTAATAATGATTTCTATTCCTAAATTGGATATGAGAGGTTCAATTAAGGACGCATTTGCACCCAACACACATATAATATTATTTGCGTTAGATATTTGAGCATTTTTTATTGTGGCTCCAAGCAGCGTAGTTTTTCCTATTTTTAATAATTGTTTGGGAGTTCCCATTCTTTCAGAGCATCCTGCCGCTAAAATTAGTATATCCACTTTCATCTAATTGGGGTTTTATGGCGGTATGTTCTTAAAGAAACAACTTCAGTATTTCTTATTACAGAGAGTATTTCAGAAAGTATAGATAGAGCAATTTCTTGAGGGGTTATTGCTCCTATATGTAATCCAGCTGGACTATAAATAGCTTCTAAATATTGTTCTGATACGTCAGGAGCATAATGGGTAAGTTCATTAAATAATTGCTCTCTTCTTTTAGTTGAACCCAAAATACCAATGTACTTAATGTCAAAAGGTTCAAGTTTAAGTAAATATTTTAAATCTTGAACGTAATTATGAGTCATCAATACAACTGCTGTATCACAATCTATTTTTAATGATAATGTGTCCGGTGTATGACCAGTAACCGAATTCGCTCCTGGGAAATCAGCAATTGATTTTATGTCCTTAACTGATGTGATCACCTCTACTTCCCAACCAAGAAGACTAGCCATAGAACAGAGTTTTACGGCATCGTGCTCACCGCCGATAATTAATAATCTAAAACTAGGCTTTAGAGTTTGTGTGAAAACTTCTTTGCCTTTAAAATTTTTGAAAGTAAATGTTTCTGAAAAAGAAAAATCTGTACCGTCATAAAACTTAATTATAGACCCAAAATCTCCTTCGTGTTTTTCCTCTTTTTTAAAATAAGATTGTATTTGATAACTTTTTCGTTTATTATTAGATTCTAAAAATTTATGAAACAAATCGTTTGTAACTTTTATAGGTTCTATGAGAATATATAGAATACCTTCACAACCGAGGCGATATCTACCATCATATGTGATTATTTTAGCTTTATTGTCCTTAAAAACGGACTTTGCACGCAAGCATACTTCTTTTTCAACACATCCACCACTTACTGCACCAATCATTTTACCTTTTTGGTCAATGAGCATTCTAACACCAGGTTTCCGATAAGATGAGCCCTCTAATGCAACAACTGTAGCTAAAACATTTTTTAGGCCCAATTTTTGATTTTTTTGAGCTTGCTCTAAAATATTTTTTAATTCAAAATTCATTATGGAAGGATTATAAATCTAACATAAATTTAATGTTTTTCTAATAAAACCCAATCATGAAAACATGTTAAAATTATTATAATATGTCTTAAATTTAAATTGTAAATCAAGTACAATTTTTTTAGTTTTTCTGCACATTTCTCTACATTCCGCGAAAAGCTACATACCGAGAAAAGAGCTTCATTAACAAAGGTCTTGGACATAATCCTCACTTTTGACTTTTCATTACGTTAACCCTTTCCGCTTCTCTGGAAAGGAACACTTCACTACAGGTAAAAAGCGTGAATCAAGTCCGCCAAATAAGCAAAAATGTATTTGCATTTTGTTCCACTTCCCATGATTTTGTATTTCACAAAGACTTTAGAATCACTTCCGTAATCC
>TARA_R110002049_G_scaffold307920_1_pt1 | contig 70323 bp, 70 predicted proteins | sample TARA_R110002049 | Tara Oceans TARA_R110002049 (sample SAMEA4396941) | marine metagenome | biome: Polar Biome; feature: [SRF] surface water layer (ENVO:00010504); material: water (ENVO:00002006), including particulate matter (ENVO:01000060) such as... | depth 5 m | reverse complement strand
TTACCAGAGTCTGGCGAGTGTCTAGAATACTGGGGGCGATTCATTTTGCCATTGTTGCCTTCCTTAAAATTCCAGTATGTCGTAAATACAGCTCGTGAAAGCCATAGCCCAATGTCGTCCGTATTATATGAGAAAGCGGGTTGGCAGTCAGATAGGAACGTGACTCAGTAGCCATTTTGGAGGAATAAAGCGGTGCGCCTTGTTGTGATTGTTGTCACGGTTTCTTTTGGCGAAATTATTGGCGTTGCTGCATTGGCCGGGTTAGGTACAGGCGGCGTCATCCGTGCAGCTTGTCCAGTGTGCTGTTGTCAGCCGCCGTTTCTTAGTCAGGTCTCAAAACGCAGTAAAATGTTGTCAGTCGGCTGGCGCTAAAGCGCAAGTTGACGTGCTGTTATTCGGATGGGGGTGCAGAGGAGCCGACGCGATATTGAGTTAAAGGCATGGGATGGTTTGTGTGATTAAAGCTTTGGGCTTCGAGATATAAATAACCAGTGAATGAGCAACAAAAAAGGCGCCTCCGGGGCGCCTTTTTTGCAATGACGGCCGCTTATTGGCTATTCAACTGAGCCATCCCGGCTAGCAGTGCCTGATGAAATTTGTCCGGCGCTTCTACCTGCGGCGAATGCCCCAGTTCGGGAAATTCGACCAGGGTCGCATTGGGAATGGCGGCGGCGGTTTTGCGTCCCAGTTCAGGGTATTGCCCCAGGCTCTGGGCTACCGACTCCGGTGCGCGGTTGGCGCCGGGGGCGGTGCGATCCTTGCCGCCGATCAGCAGTAGCGTTGGTGCCTGAATGTTGGGGAACTCATGTACCACCGGCTGGGTGAACAGCATCTCTGCGGTCTGCGCCTGATTCCAGGCGACTATCTCTTTGCCGGGACCGGCATACATGCCATAGGCCATCTCTACCCAGCGGTCGTATTCGGGCTTCCACTGGCCGTTGTAATAGAACTTCAACTGGTAGTTTTTGATGCCTTCATAGCTGGTTTGCAGCTGTCCCTGGTACATCTGGTCGATAGTGGCATAGGGCACCCCGGCCTGTTGCCAGTCTTCCAATCCGATGGGGTTGGCCAGTACCAATTGCTCGACCTGTTCAGGGTGATTCAGTGTGAAGCGCGCGGCGAGCATGCCGCCCATGGAGTGGCCGATCAAGGTGATCTTGTCGATGTTCAGGTCAGCCAGCAGGGCGTGCGTGTTATGCGCCAGTTGGTTAAAGCTGAACTGATAGCCGCGTGGTTTGCTGGAACGACAGAAGCCGATCTGATCCGGCGCTATAACGCGGTAGCCCTCGGCGCTGAGTACCTCGATGGTGTCCTGCCAGGTGGCGCCGCAGAAGTTTTTGCCGTGCAGCAATACGGCTGTTCGGCCATTGGCTTCAGTCGTTGGCGGTACGTCCATGTAGGCCATCGAGAGGGGTTGTTGCTGAGAGGTGAAAGTAAAACTCTCGACCGGGTGAGGATAGTCAAAGCCCTCAAGCTGGGGACCGTAAGCGGTGTGTGCGTAAGCGCTTGAAAGCGGCAATAGTAAGGTGGCGAATGCGGCTAGGATGGTGACGTTCTTCATCTACTGACTCCCTGTTGGGTCGGCGTCACACCTGCTGACGTAATGCGTTTCAGACGCAGTCAGGCAGAGTGATTAAACGTAGGAGTCTAGCAGCGCGCTGGGCTAGCTATTGAGGTGAAGGCATTTCAGAATATGACGGCAAAGACGATAGTAAGGCGGCGTAGCCTGGGTGCAATCAGGCTACGCCGTGTGTTGCTGAGGTGGTTAGAAGTCCAGGTCGATTTTGGCCCAAAGCGTGCGGCCGGGTTCGTTGATGGCAATAGAATCGGCTGGGAAGCCGAACGCGGCGTTGCCGGCGAGATTAAGGTGCTCGGCGTAAGCCTTATCGAACAGGTTGTCGACGCCCGCGCTGAACTTGAGGTTCTCGTTCAGGCGGTAAGCGCCGTTGAGCGAAAAGACGCCAAAGCCAGCGCTTTTGTCCATGTCCTGACCGACGACGTTACCTTTCCCTTCGTCGATGCGATTTTGCTCAGCTACTACGCGCCAGAGTGCCCCAGCGCTCCAGTTGTTCTGCTCATACCCCAGGCCCAAGCGTGCCTCCAGTGGCGGCATTTGTGGCAAGGGTTGGCCATCGCTGCTGTTTTTACCCCAGGCGTAGGCTAGCGTCGCATCGGTATTCCAGTGGCTGTTGAGGTCATAGGCCAGCCCCAATTCACCGCCCATAATACGCGCATCAACATTGTTGGCCTGGCTGCTGTTCATGCTCATCATGCTGGTGCTGTAGTTGAACAGGATGTAGTCGCGTATCTGTCCTGCGTAGGCGGATGCCCAAGCCTGCAGGTTCTGCTGTTGATACTGCACGCCTACGTCCAGCTGGGTGGTTTTCTCCGGCCGAATGCCGTCAAAGGCGTTGAGGGCGCCTGCCGGACCGGTTTTGGCCGAGAACAGCTCCCAATAATCAGGGAAGCGTTGTACATGACCAATACCGGCATACAGGGTGGTAGGCGAGTCTTCCAGATCTTGCTCGTAGCGGATAAAGCCGCTGGGCAGGGTATCGCTGCGCGTCTGACCGGCGGTGGGATTGGGTCGGCTCATCATCATGCTGCTGATGTCGCTGCGGTAGTCTTTGGCTGATGCTCGATCAAGGCGCGCTCCGGCGATGATGCGATTGCGAGTGCTCTGGTACCAGGTCAGCTCACCAAATAAGCCGTAGTTGCGCATGACGGCATCTTTGTCCCAGGCAAACTCATCCGTATCGCGGTATACGCCGCTCATCATGTCGTAGGTGGAGCTGCGTGCGCGGTGCTCGCTGCGCATGGCATCAACACCGGTAACGAGATCGAGTGACTCCCAATTGAACGTCATGGCCACACGGCCGCCAATGGTGCGGCGGTCTACTTCGGCCGCCATAGGCATTGGCATCATGCTGCTCGGGTCTGGTGTGCGCAGACGGAAGTTATCCATGACGTGATCGGCGTAGTTGTAGTAAAGGCGCGCTTCGAGTTTATCGATGGCACCTAGATTGGTGCGCTCAAAGCGCAAGCCCAGGCTTTCACGCGCAAATTTGCTGCCATCCATGCCGCGTCCGCCGTAGCGTGCCTCGGCGTCACCTTTGCCGGCGCTGAGTTCCAGTAGGGTGTCGTCGTCGGGCGTCCAGCCAAGCGCGACATCACCATTCCATTTGCTATAGCGCGAGGGGACGGTATCGCCGTTGCCGTCTTCGTAGTCGTCAGATTGGGCCTGGTTGCCACTAAAGCGCATATAGCCTTGTGGGTTGCCGATTGCCGCATCTAGCAGTTTATCAAAGCGGCCATTGGAGCCACCTAGCGCGCTGGCGTGAACACGGGTGCCCGCCTCGCTGAATTGCTCCGGCTCGCGATCAAAGAGCACGGTGCCAGCGGAAGCTCCGGGCCCCCAGATGACGCTTTGCGGTCCCTTGATGACCGTCAGCTTATCGAAGGTTTCCGGTGCAATATACGAGCTGGGCGCGTCCATTCGGTTTGGGCAGGCCCCGATCATTTGGCCACCGTTGGACAGTAGGTTGATGCGCGAGCCAAACATACCGCGCAGCACTGCATCGCCATTGGTGCCGCCACTGCGTATGGCGGAAAAACCCGGGATCGTTTTCAGGTAGTCAGTCGCATCGCTGGCTGGCACCGGCTGCCTGGCATCCTTCGGGTCAGCGATGATGGTCAGGGGTGAGCTTTGTTGCACGGCGGTAATCACCAGGGGAGCCAACTCAAGGGAGTTCGTCTGCGCTTCATGCGTTTGCGGTGCAGTGGCATCGGTGGCGTAACTGCTGCCAGCAAGGCTGGCCAAAAAAACAGAGAAAGCGATTTTCCAGCGCTGTGTGGCTGGAGAGACTAAGAGATTCAGTGTTGTTTGCATCATTGTTGTCCACAGGCAAAGCCATGCTGCCAAGGGGCAGACATGGGCAATAAAACAAGGTGTTTGGATTACTGGTGTGGACGCAACGGAAGGTCGGCCGGTGATCAGGCAGAGAGCACCGCTGCGCCAGAGGCAGCGGGTGAAGCACGGGGGTTGAGTGCGGGCCAGGCGGCACGCGGCGGTGGCCGCGCCCAATGGCTGGGCGGTAGCGGTATTGCTGCGATGGCAGGCTGATAGTCCAGTGACCAGCCCAGGCTGTTGAGCGCAATGCCAGCACCTACCGAAGAACACAGTGGGCACATGGGTTTGAAATCGCCGCTGTGCTGCTGCGCACTGTCCAGATCGAGACCGAGGTTTTGCCCATCGGTATTACAGAACACAACTCCGGCGCCGCTGAGATGCTGCGCGCTCATTTGCCCCTGATGAAAGCCACAGGTCAGCACGCTGAACAGCGTGCAGAGATACAGCAGCAGGGCTACAGATAGGCGGTTATCGCGTGACAGAGGCATGGCGGAAATTCTAGCACTGTGCAGACGCTCAGGTGATGATCTGAGCGCGGTTATTTGCCGCAGTGCAAAGGGCTTGAACAGCTAGTGTGAGTAACAGATACAAAAACGCCCGGCGTTGTGCCGGGCGTTTCAGTTACAGCAGAGTGGTGCAGCGTCGGGCGCTTGCTGCGGCCCGGGCGGCACGCTTACTCGAAGGTAGGCAGGATCTGGCCCTGATACTTCTCTTCGATGAAGGCTTTCACTTCTGGGCTGTTCAGTGCTGCAGCCAATTTCTGCATGGCATCGCTTTCGGCATTGTCTGAACGCGCAACCAGAATGTTCACGTAGGGCGAGTCGGCACCTTCGATCACCAGGGCATCGGCAGTCGGGTTGAGGCCGGCTTCCAGCGCGTAGTTGGTGTTGATCAGGGCCAGGTCTACCTGATCCAGTACGCGTGGCAGAGTGGCCGCCTCAAGCGCGCGAATACGAATATTCTTGGGGTTCGCGGCGATATCGCTCGGCGTAGACAAAATGTTGCCTTCATCCTTCAGCGTGATGACGCCCGCTTTTTGCAGCAGCAGCAATGCGCGACCGCCGTTGGTAGCATCGTTGGGGATGACTACGTTGGCACCTTCGGGCAATTCGTCGAGGCTTTTGATCTTGCGGGAATAGGCGCCAAAGGGTTCAACGTGCACACCAGTAACGCTGACCAGATCGGTGCCACGGCTGCTGTTGAACTCTTCCAGATAGGGAAGGTGCTGGAAGAAGTTGGCATCCAGGCGTTTTTCGGCAACCTGTACGTTGGGCTGCACGTAGTCGGTGAAGACGTGAATATCCAGATCAACGCCTTCTTCAGCCAGTGTTGGTTTGACGAACTCAAGAATCTCGGCGTGCGGCACGGCAGTAGCAGCGACTGACAGTTTCTCTGCCGCGAATGCTGGCAGGGAGGTTAATACCGCGGCAGCGGCAAAGGCAGTGAGTAATTTTTTCATACGTAAGGCTCCTTGTGGGATAACACGCAGGTGGCTGGCGGATAGCCGGTCACCTGCTTTTTTTATTGCATTAAGCATAGTTACTTGCGTGAGAAGTGAACTACCAGCCGGTCGCCGACGCTTTGCAGCACCTGCACCAGAACCAATAGCAGCACAACAGTAACGACCATGACATCGGGCTGATAACGCTGATAACCATAGCGCACCGCTAGATCGCCCAGCCCGCCGCCGCCAATCAGGCCCGACATGGCGGTGTAGGACACCAGCGTAATGGCGGTGACAGTGATGGCAGCGATGATGCCCGGTAGGGCCTCCGGTAGCAGGGCGTTGACCACGATCTGTCGCGGCGTAGCCCCTGCGGCCTGGGTGGCTTCGATGATGCCGCGGTCTACTTCGCGTAGGGCGGTTTCAACCAAACGCGCAAAAAACGGCGTAGCACCGACCACCAGTGGCGGAATGGCGCCCGCCACGCCCAGCGAGGTACCTGCCACTATCACGGTGAAGGGAATCATCACGATCAGCAGAATGACAAAGGGCACCGAGCGAAAGATGTTAACCAGTAGCGAGGTCGCCTGGTAAAGCACCTTTTGCTCAAACATCTGCCGTGGCCCGGTGAGAAACAGCAGCACCCCGAGCGGCAGTCCGAAAATGAGCGTAAAGACCAAAGAGCCGCCCAGCATGCTGAGCGTATCGAGCGTGGCTTGCCATATTTCGGGCCAATTGACGTTGGGAAGCAGAGCATCCATTAGCGCAGCACCTCCATATGCACATCGGCCAGGGTGAAGCAGTGCATTGCTGCTTCAACGTCGCCACCGGTGAGCGCCAGTGTCAACTGGCCGTAGGGTGTGTCCTTGATGCGGTCGATGCGGCCGGCCAGAATACTGTAGTCGACCCCGGTCTCTCGGGCGACGCTGCCCAGCAGCGGTGTGTAGGTGGAGTCACCATTAAAGGTGAGCCGCACGATGCGTCCCTCGACATGCGCGAAATCATTGCGCTGATCGTTCTCATCAACCTGCTCGTCCTCGCGGACAAAACGTTTGGTGGTCGGGTGTTGGGGATGCAGGAAAACGTCCGTCACCGGACCCAGCTCAACGATCACACCGGCATCCATCACGGCAACGCGGTCGCAGGCACGGCGTATCACATCCATTTCATGGGTGATCAACAGGATGGTCAGGTTCAACTCGCGATTGATTTGGGTCAGCAGCTGCAGCACTGATGCGGTGGTTTGCGGGTCCAGTGCACTGGTGGCCTCGTCACAGAGCAGTACCTTGGGATTGGTCGATAGGGCACGGGCAATACCCACGCGCTGTTTCTGACCACCCGATAGCTGCGCGGGGTATTTGTCGGCGTGCTCGCTCAGACCTACGCGCACTAGGAGTTCCGCGACGCGCTGATCTATCTGCGCGCGGCTCAGCTCACCGGCCAGTTTCAGTGGCAGTGCCACATTGTTGGCGACCGTTTTGGATGACAGCAGGTTGAAATGCTGAAAAATCATACCGACTTGCCGACGAAAGCGGCGCAAGCCTTTGGCATCGAGTTTGGTTACGTCTTCACCGTCGATCACGATACTGCCGCCCGAGGGCTCTTCCAGGCGGTTGACCAAGCGCATCAGCGTGCTCTTGCCCGCGCCGGAATGGCCAACGATGCCAAACACCTCACCCTGAGCGATATGCAAGTCTGTCGGATGCAGGGCTGGCACTGACCGACCACCTACGCGGTAGGCCTTGTGTACCTGCTTAAAATCAATCACGTATTAACCTTCCAAATTGCGAAGCGCGGCCCCGTTTGCAAGGCCGGAAAGCCGGCTAGTTTACCTGCAGTGCCTCATGCCGTAAAAATCTTTATCGGCCTATGGTTATAGCCAGATGGCATTGAGCGCGGGCTTGCCGAAACAACCGGGGTTATCAGCGGTTTTATCCGGTTTCATTATTAGCTGCGTTAGTCCTCTATTGCGCCCTGTACTGAGCGCCCGCAACTGATTGCGGTTAGAGAGAGAATAGCACTGGTACGGTCAGGGTAATCCGTTCACCGGCAATCTCTGGCGGTGGCAGCGGCAATGGTTCTGCGCGCTTGGCGAGTGCCAGCGCCTCCCTGTCCAGCGTGCGTGCACCGCTGCTGCTGGCAAGGTTGACGCTGAGCACCTGGCCACGGCGATTCATGGTTAGGGTAATAGTGGGCATCCCTTGCTGGTGCGCCCTCAGTGCCTGACGCGGGTAACGCTTATGGCGTTGCAAGTGCGCGTACAGCAGCTGCTCCCACTGCTGGCGCGCATCCAGTTGTTGTTGACTGACGGCGCCCAGCGTAGGGGCACTGACTGTTTCACTCTGGTTGGGTGTTGCTACGCTGGGTGGCGCTGTCGTCTGTTCGGCTGCCTGCTGATTGGCACTCTCGTTGATGGGCTCGGGCGTTTCTTCAGGTGTCTCTTCAACCGGCGGTTCGGGCGCTTTGACGGGGGTCGGTTTTTTCGCTGGCAGGCTAACCTCGGTCTTGGCTACCTCGGGTAGTTCGGGCTGAGCTTTTGCTACCTTGGCCGGTTGCGCCGTCGCTGCATCGGCTTGGGTCTGTTCAGGGCCAGGTGGCAACTCGGTCGGCTGACTGGCGGGCGCGGCCAGTGGCATGACCAATTCAATGGCCATCGGGGCGGCCTGGGGCTTAAGCTCAAGGGGCTGACTTGGATGCCACAGGTAGATGGCTAGTACCAACGCGTGCAGACCCGCTGCCGCCAATAGGGCAGACAGCCAGAATGGCAGCCCGCTGCGCGTGCGGCTGCGTTGCGGGCCTGCCAGCGGTGTCATGGCGTACGTTCCAGCCCAACCAGGGCGACCTTGAGATAACCCGCGTCGCCCAATGCGTTGATGACCTCGGTCAGATCGCCATAGTTGATGCCCTGGTCGGCGCGCAGAAAGATGCGTTGCGCCGTATCGGGCGCCGCGCTGGTCAGGGCGTCCGGCAGTTGCGCCAGGGTGAGCTGTTGTTGCTCACCCAACGTTAACGTCAGGTCTGCCTGCACACTGAGGTATAGCGGGTCGTCAGCCGGCGGCTGCGGTTTGGCGGTAGAGGCTGGCAGGTCTACGGGCACGCTGACGGTAGCCAGAGGCGCAGCCACCATAAAGATGATCAACAGCACCAGCATCACATCGATGAAGGGGGTGACGTTGATTTCGTGGTTTTCGCTCAGTTGACCATCTTCTGCGCCGGACAGGTTAAAGCTCATCAGTGCCGCCCCATGCTGATGGGGACTGGCTGGTGCTGGTCTTCGGCGTCGGCGTTTTGGTTTCCCTGTTGCCGATCCAGGTCACGGCTAACCAGCGTCAGCAGCGCCGTGGCGATATCACCCAACTGCGCGCGATAGCCGTTAATAGCCCGCGCAAAGTGGTTGTAGATCACCACCGCTGGAATCGCGGCTACCAGGCCACAGGCGGTCGCCAGCAAGGCCTCGGCGATACCCGGCGCGACGACAGCGAGGTTGGTGTTCTGCGACTGGGCAATACCGATAAAGCTGTTCATGATGCCCCACACGGTCCCGAACAGACCGACAAAAGGCGCGATGGAGCCTATGGTCGCGAGTATGCCGGTGCCCTTGTTCATCTGGCTGCCAGCATGAATCTGCACGCGATCCAGTCGTGCGCCAATACGCTCCTTGATACCTTCATCGCTGGCGGGGCCGCGAGCAGACAGGACCAGCTCGTGGGCGGTCGCTTGTAGCAAATCCATCCCGGCGCCGCGCTGCTGGGCACTCTGCTGCCGTGCCTGAGCAAAGTGCTCGGACTCGACCAGTAGCTGCAAAAGCCGATTGGCGCGCTTGCGCGCCTGTGCCAGTTGAATCAACTTGCCGATCCATACCGACCAGGTCAGTAGTGAGGCGATGAGCAAGCCGATCATTACACCCTTTACCACCCAGTCGGCAGCCAGGTACATGCCCCAGGGCGACAAGTCGTGCGGTAGCGCCTCAGCTTGAGGTAACAGGGATTCAACCTCAGGAGCAGGCAACGCATCCACACTGGTAGTAGCGGCGGAGGTGTCGTCGGTGCCGTCTTGCGCTGCGCTATTGGCCTGGATCTCTGCACCGGGCTTGGTCGTTTGCGCCAGCGCAGCATTGCCCAGCAGCAAGGTGAGCAGCAGGGTAGATAGGAGAGTCAGCGGTCGCATTGGTGATTATCCTCGCGCAGTCTACGCGGTTCAGGGTTGAGGGCAGGGTGGTTCCGGGCGGCTACAAAGCCAGAGCAGCACCAGGCACATAGCCGATGGCACCAGCCATTGCACCCAGGCGCTGGGCGCCGCAAGGCAAATCAGCGGCATGCTGATGAGCATGCTGATACCGGCTAGCCATTTGGCGCGGCGGGGAATGGCCCGGTGTGTTTGCCAATTCTGTATGGGTGGACCAAAGCGAGGATGGTTCAGCAGCCAGTCAGCTAGCGGCGGCCACCCCTTGCTGGCCGCCCAGACCGCCAGCAGCATGAACACGGTGGTCGGCATACCGGGCAACACGGCACCAATGAGTCCCAGGGTGACAAAGGTCAGGGCCAGCATGCGCCAGCCGAGCCGCTGTAACATCAGACTGCCGCAGCGGGCTGATTATCGGCCATCAGCTCTTCTACCGAGGCACGTACGAAAGCAAAGGCCGCACGTGCGCCTTCGACTGCTGCTGAGCGGGCCTGCGGTGTGAGATCGAGATCGTCCAGTGCTTGCTTGAACTGGCGCCAGTGCAGGCCTCGGCCCTCGGTATGGCCTGCCAGGTGACGTGCTCCAAAGGATTCTGAAAGACCCAGTTGGTCCTTTGCGTACTTGAGCAGGAAGGCCGCGCCCAGGGTGGAACCCTCATGGGTGTAGAGCCAGCCGATTGCTTCTTCAGCGTTAGCCGGCTTGATGGACGTACCAGCCAGGCGATCTTCCTCTTGTTGCTGCTCACTGAGATTGAAGTCGGCACAGTCCCGCTGCACAGCATCGAGGCGGTTGCGCTCGGCCAGGCCCGGCAACATGGCTTGCAGCTCCGGGTTTTGGTACAGCGGTGCTGTGGCGTAGTGCAGGCGCAGCTGCATGCGCAGGAAACAGGCAAAACGCTCGCGGTTGGAGAAGGGCGCTAGCGCCATGATGCGCCTGTCGAGGCTCTCGTGGGTCGAGGTGGTCTGCTCTTTAAGGTAGCTACTCAGGGGTAATGCGGTGTTGTCTGCCGTGATCATGGCGGGTCCTTGCGTACGGGATATCGTCGGAAGTCGCTGGGGCGCCTGGAAGCGACCTTTACTGCGTCTTACCTAGATAACGAATGAGCCGCTGCTTCCCGTAATGAAATTGAGATTTTTTTTCATTCGTATCCATCGAGAGATGTCAGGAGCTGTTGGGTGTAGCTCTGACCTGAGTTCTAGTGCGCTGGCTTGGGTCGCCCGATTGCTCTTTATGGAGCAATGGCTTACTGGGCTGAAAGTGGCGGCTTGACATCAATGCATGTGCTTGCCTCATAATGATAATCGTTACTGTTTGTGATCTGTTCTTGTTACCGTGTGCGGCTATTCAGGCTGCGCGTTGTCGGAGGTCTTTTGTGTCCAGCTATGCTCCTTCGCTGTGGATGGTTCGTCTGTGAGTGATCGTTCACGGCCGCTTGCTGCGGCTGACTTCAACGGCTTGCGCACCGAGCTGCGGCGCTTTTTGGGCAAACGTATGAGCAACGCGGCAGATGCCGACGATCTGGCGCAGGATGCCTTTGTGCGCTGGTTGGGCAGTACCGCGGCCGAGCAAAAAACACAGGAATGCCCGCCCAGACCGCTGCTGTTCAGCATCGCCCGCAATCTGTTATACGACCATTGGCGGCGCCAGCAGGTGCGTACGGGCGCGGGACTGGTCGAGTTGGACGAATCCGCGTCGGAAGCAGACGAAGCATTGCAGACAGAAGGGCCATTGCGCATGATTGAGCAACAGCAACGCTTGCATCTGTTGGCCGAGGCGCTTGAGGGCTTGCCTGCCAAGCGTAAACAGGCGTTTGTATTACACAAGTTTGACGGTCTGTCGCAGGCAGCCGTTGCCCAACGGATGGGAATCTCTTTGAGTATGGTTGAAAAACATATCGCCAGCGCCATGCTGCATTGCCGCCGTCACGCGCGCTCAGGGCTGCGCAGCGCGGGGAGGTGCGAATGAGTGTTGAGGCACCCGCGAGCGCAATTGAAGAGCAGGCCGCCCAGTGGTTCAGTCGTCGTCAGGATGGGCCGCTGGACCCCGCCGGTGAGGCTGCGTTTCAGACCTGGCTGCAGCAAAATGAGGCGCATGCGAACGCGTATGACGACATGCAATTGCTGTGGGCTGACTGTGATCTGCTGACGCGACCTGCGCTTGAATCAGACAAGTTTGTGGTGCTCCCTGTTGTATCCGCGCGACGCTCCCGGTTCAGGTCAATGCTGACGTTGGCGGCTGCTCTGTTGCTGGCAATAGGCATGGCGTTGGGCACTAGCTGGTACGCGCAGCCGACTTATCAACTCAACGCCAGTGCTGATCAGCAGCAATTGCGTACCCTGCAGCTGCAGGATGGCAGTGAAGTTGTTCTTAACCTGGGCGCGCAAGTGCATGTGCGGTATTTCCGTGATCGGCGTGAGGTGGAGCTGAGTGCTGGCGAAGCCTTTTTTTCCGTCAGTCCGGATGCGACAAAACCCTTTCTGATCAGCGTGGGTGATGCAGAGGTTCGCGTGGTGGGTACGCGGTTTAATGTGCGTCGCAGCGATCAGGGCGTTGCAGTGGCGGTAGAGCAGGGTACTGTGCAAGTAGATCCTGGTACGCAAGGACTCGCGCCGCAGTTGCTGCAGGTGGGGGAGGTGGCCGAAGTAGATTATCGCCGCGGGCTGGTGCGCAATAGTGAATTGCCGACCAATGAAATCGGTAGTTGGCGCACGGGCATGCTGATTTTTCGCGATAGGTCGTTAGGTGAGCTGGCGCAAGAGTTATCCCGTTATCTCGATCGTCCGGTGCTGGTGGGCGATGCCCAACTGGCCGCAAAGCGCGTATCAGGCAGTTTGGATATTCATCAACCAGAGCTGTTTTTGCAGGCACTGCCGCTGCTGCTGCCCGTTCAGATAAGTCGAACGGATGACGGTCGGGTGATGCTGCAACCCCGCTGATTTACATTAAAAGCTAATCTAAATGAAAATATATGTCATTTAGATGTGAGGGTTTCTCGACCTGCTGCGTTTTCTGGGTGTCACCCCCGGAGTACGCACAGGAGAGCGCAATGAGTACCCGCAATACCCGCCTTGGTTTTACCCGCCTAAGTTTGCTCAGTTTGCTCATCAGCAGCAGTCTGCACGCTGCTCCCATCAGTGTGCAGTTACCCGCACAATCGCTCTCCGCGTCCTTATCTGCATTGGCGCAACAGGGTCAGATCCAGATTCTGTTTGACGAGAGCCAGACGCGCCATGTGGCTGCGCCGCCTGTGAGCGGTAACTACGAGGCGGTTGATGTACTGCAGTTGTTGTTGCAGGGATCAGGTTTTGAACTGGTACCTGCCGCAGGCAGTTTTGTTATTCGCCCACGGCCAGCCGCCGCGAGCGCGCCAGACAATGGCATCACGCTACAGGCGTTGACGGTGGTAGGCGATGGAATCTCGGTCAACTCCACGAACGTCGGACGCTCTACCCTTGGGCGTCGTGAGATCGAGCGTCAGCAGGCCGGTAACGTTCCGGAGTTATTGCAAACACTGCCGGGCGTCAGCATGACCGGGTCGGTCAAACCCGGCGGTCAGCGGGTCAATATCTGGGGCTTGGGGGACGCTGAAGATGTGCCCTTTACGCTGGATGGCGCGAATAAAAGCGGCTTTGAGCGTTATCAACAAGGCACCATTTTCATCGAACCAGAGTTGATCAAAAGCGTTGAGGTGGAGAAGGGGCCCTATTCGGCGCTCACCGGTAATGGTGGCTTTGGCGGTACCGTGCATATGGAAACCCGCGACGCCACCGATATGCTCAAGCCGGGGCGTAATACGGGTGCTTTCGTAAAATACGGGTATCAGAGTAACGACCACCAGCAAATCTATACGGGCTCGGTGTTTGGCCGTACCGAAGATGGCATGTTTGATGGTTTGTATTACCAGAGCCATCGCGATGGGGACGACATCAAGCTCGCTGGCCACATTGATCTTGATGAGGGGTACCGCTATCCAAAGCGCTACCCCAGTACTGCACAGAATCAGGATTCGATGCTGGTCAAAGGTAATTTTCACCCGACACTGGAGCATAGTTTCGGGCTGAGCTACAGCCGCAGCGAGAGCAACTTGCGTACGCCGTTTGCGGCAACCAGCTTCGTAGTGCCAAGCCTCTACTCCATCAAAAAGTACGGAAGCCTTGAGGCTGCGCTTAATCGCCTGACGTCTAACCGTGAGCTGGTTGATACCACTTGGGTCGGCAAGTATCAGTACCAGCCTGTGGATAATCCACTGCTTGATCTTGAGCTGACCTATTCCTACTCCAGTACCGATCAGACGGATACCCGTGACGATGATGCCTATTTCGGTCTCACCTCAGGGGGTAAGTATATGAACACCGAATATACCGACCGGATGTTCGAGGCGCGCAACATCAGTTTGTTTGATACCGGAATGCTGGCGCATGAGCTGACTGCAGGTGCCCAGTGGCGTGAGCATTCGCGGGAAGTGCTGATGCATTACCCTGATTATGATGACAAGCCGGAGTATAACTTCGGGTGGTTCCAGCCTTATTTTATGCCTGCCGGCGAGCAAGAGGTGCGCAGCCTTTATTTGCAGGACGCGATCACGCTGGGGGACGTAACTGTTACCCCGTCGTTGCGCTACGATCACGTGCGTAACCAGGGTAAGCAGAATCTCGCGAGCCGATATAACAATCCCGAAATGGGGCATGATTATCGTTCCGTTACCTATGCTGGCTGGTCGCCTCGCTTGTCCGTTTTCTGGCGGGTCAATCAGCAGCTTGGTGTGTTTGTTGACTACGCAAGTACTTGGCGGGCGCCGGTATTGGATGAGCAGTATGAGGTGCAGAGCTCCTCGACCTGGGGCTCAACCAGCCGTGGTCTGGATGCAGAACGTATTCGCGGCGTGCGTGCTGGTGCCGTGGTTAGCCTGCCTGACCTGATTGTCGCCGATGATAACTTGCAGCTGCGCGCTACTTTGTATCGTCACAAGATTAGTGATGAGATCTTTAAACTCCGATCTATTGCTTGTGAGAACCAGGCGCAGAATGGAGGCAGTGTGAGTGATAGTTGTGCCGACTATCTGCCGCTGTCCAATTATCGCAACCTGGATGGCGCGACAATTCGCGGTGCGGAGCTGGAGAGCTACTATGATAGCCGTCGAATGTTTGCCAGCCTTTCCTATGCTTGGACCGAGGGCAAGCATGAAGGGGCTTACAGCAACCCCTGGGGCCCCAACGTTTGGGCTCGGGATATTCCGCCGGTCAAATGGGTTGCCATGCTGGGGCTGAAAGTTCCGGAAATCGACTTGCAACTGGGCTGGCAGGGTGAGTTTGTGCGCAAGACGGATCGACTTTCTTCCGACAGCTATTACGTTAGCGCCGAACGCACCTGGAATACTTATGCAAACGAAAGCTACGATGTGCACCGTCTGTTCGCTGACTGGTCACCCAAGAGCGGCTCCTTGGCCGACCTCAGCGTAAAACTCACCGTGGATAATGTGCTGAATAGCTTCCACTACGCTGCGCTGTCTGGTGATAGCGCCCCGTCACAGGGACGTAATGCCAAGGTGAGTTTGAGCTACAGCTTCTGATAGCAGCATCTGCCGAGCACCGCCGCCAGAGCGGTACTCGGCCAGGCTGATTGGAAGTCTGGCGACGCCAAGTGCGAGTTAGCCGAAGCTGATGATTTCTTGGTCGGCCACATCGGCCAGTAGGGGGCTGGCGGCGGCACGCTCAAAGGCAGCATCAATGGCCTTGGCGCGTGCCTGGGTGGTTGGGCGGTAGTTGGGATGAGTGAATATGTACAGCTCTTTTGCCTTGAGTGCTTCCACTACCCGCTCGCCAACGATCTCGACCGGCAGACCGTTATCAATGATCTTCTGCATGTGTGCTGCCATGGCAGCCTGTTGTGGTGTGATCTCTTTTTTGGCTTTGCCGGTTTTATAGTCGCTTTGTTTATTGCGCATAGACAGGTTGATACGCGTTTTAACAAAAGCGGGGCAGAGCACAGAGACCTGAATGTTGTGTTGTTGCAGCTCGGCGTACCAGCTTTCCGACATGCCGACGACCGCGACCTTACTGGCAGTATAGGCGCCACCGTAGGGCACGCCGCCCATCCCGGCCATGGAAGCGACGTTTAGCAGCCAGCCGCCTTCACCATGCTGCTTGATGTGCGGCACCATGACCTGAGTGCCGTTGATGACCCCCATCAGGTTGACGTCCATTACCCAGCGCCATTCGTTGTTGTCGGTCTGCTCGATGCTGCCGGTACCACCGCCGACCCCCGCGTTGTTGACCAGCATGTGAATTTTGCCAAAGCGCTCGATGGCCTGATCGGCCAGTGCCTGCCACTGTTCAAGTTTGGTCACATCCATTTGCGCGGTGAGTACCTCAACACCGGCTTGCTGTAGCTCTGCTTCGGCGAGCTTTAACTGCTCGCTGTCGATGTCGCCCAGCACGACGTTCATGCCTTGTTTGCCCATGGCCATTGCAATGCTCAGGCCGATACCTTCGGCGCCGCCACTGATGACGATGGTCTTGCCTGCAAACTCGCTCATGTTCTGCTCCTTGTTATTTAGCTGCCATTGACTGCGCGCAGGTTTGATTCGTGCGGCTATCGGCGGTGAATAGCTGGCAATTTGCGCCTATGCTGCAGTATGGGTACAGGACTATCTGCATCCATTATTTTGCGGCATAAGCGCATGGGCTTATTGCGCGGTAGCCAGTTTGATGACCACACCTTCATCTGCCGCTATGCGGCCTTGGCAAACGTCGGGGTAAACCGCAGCCAGACCCGCCAGACCCTGTAGCTCTTTCACCTTCAGCCATTCACGGCTCCAGGTCGCCGCTTCATGCAGGAAGCGCTGGCTGCGCTCGGCAAACCCTTGTGGGCCCCAGTCTTTCATGCGTTGCTGAATATGCGCTGGCGCAAAGAAAAATTCGCGGCGATCTGCGGCTATATCCGAGTTTGCCTTGGTTTCATCCCAATGGGTCAGGCCGACATTGATGCAGTAGTTCAGGTTGTCTCCTAAATGCTGGCTTAGCGCATTCAACAGCGCACTGTTGCCGGACATATCGACGATCACGCTGGGCAAATCCGGGTTGATGCTGCTCAGTTGATCGTAATCCACCACGCTGCCATAAATGCCGAGACGCTCGACCAACGCCATATTGCGCGCTGAGGTCAGTGCGACGGTGGCGGGGGCTTCGTCGTCCTGGTAAAGCGCATAGCCCAGGCCGATGCTGGTCTTGCTGGAGGCGCTGATAATGATGACCTGCTGTGCTCCACGCCAGGCTTTGTCCTTGAGTGCATCCCAGAGGCAGAACGAGGTTATGTGCAGCGGCCACAGCAGCATGCGTTCGGCTTCGGCACTGACGTCGTAGTGCGGTTCGTGCAGCACGCGACTGTAGCTGTTGTAGCCCGGCGGCAACTTGCTGCGGTGCGCTATGCCATCGACCAGACGCTGGTCTGAGATGTGGGTGGGCTGCATGATTACCTGGGTTGCCGGTGGGAAATAGCCGAACAGTCGCTCACCCACGGGCACCTGATCACAACGGGACTCAATTACGTTGGCAAAGCCCCAAACCGGGATGACGCCCCAGCCCTCGGTTTGTTGGCCGGCTGGCGGAAAGAACTGCCAGTAACCCAGTTGATCGCCTGCGGCAGCATAAGTGATGTTATTGGCGGTGAAGGAAAAACTGTCGACGGCTAGGCGAATCTCGCCGTCCGCCAGCGTCTCAAGTTGTTCTTGCGGGCTCAGTGTTACTAGCCGCTGCGTCATGAAGTTGTTTTTTTGCACCTGAAATTGCTGCATGGCTTAGTCCCTTTCGGTTAGTTGATGTCGGCAAGAAAGCGCTGAATTTTCATCATGGCTGGCGCTGAATTGTTGCGCATGCGGGTAAGGATCGCCTGTTTTTTTGCATCGTCCTTGCTGGCGCTGCGCACCAGCTTGCCCATTCCATCCAGCCGATTTGCCAGCAGCCAGTCGCGCAGTTCCGGTACCTGTGACCATTGGTACTGATTCATCATCAGTGCGGCCATCATGCGAATCCAGTCGGTATCGTGATTGGGCAGCGGCACGACAGAACAAATACGATTTTTCTCTGCCTCATCGTTATAACAGGCTTCTACATGGGCTATGAAAGCAGCGCTGAAAACGGGCTGATAGGAACGTACAGTCTGCGGGGTGATCAGGTTGCCCTGAAAGACTTTCTTGATCGCCAGGTTGGTAATGGCGCTGGCCGAGCAGTCAATGTATAGATTGTTTGTTGAGGTGGGAATACTGCCTTGTTCGAGTACGATTTGATCTGTTTGCAGGTGGGTCACGCGGCCCTTGCGCACCACGTTCTTGATGCGGCGCAGTTGCTGTAGTTCGAGCTGGCTGATGGTGGCGCCGTGAAACATCTTGGGTTTTACGGTTTGATCAATCCGCAGTAGCACACCCGCTTGTTCCAGCCGGTTGAACAAGTCATCGACCGAGTCGGCTTGGGCGATGGCCTCAAACTGAGCAGCAACCGCGCCAATGCTGCTATGGAAAAACTCCTCAGTCGATTGGGTATTGCGGCGATCGAGCAGCCAGGCATCACGCGAGACTATCCAGCATATACGATCAGGGTCTACCTGATTCTCCAGCAGCCACAGGCAGGCATCGATACCGGTTTTTCCGCCGCCGATTACCACGTAATTATCAGCGGGTTGCTTGACCTTGGGCAGGTCGTTGAGTGGCATAAAGGCCACGCCGGCGTCAATTTTGAAGCTGGGAGTATGGTTGGCGGGTACGCTGGTTTTCAGATAAGTGGCGTCGACCGTCTTGCGCGTATTGGCATGAAAGCGCTTCCCGGTCAGGCTTTGCTCGAATAGGCCGTCACCAAGGTAGTGGCACATCGGGAAATATTGCACGCGGCCGGTGGGCAGAAACTGGTGGCGCATGACCTCATCAAAGTAAGCGAGCACTTCGGTACCTGAGGCCAGATCGCCTAGTCCTTTATTTAGCCCTACTTCATCCTTGCGGCCTTTGCTCAACTCGCGGGAGCTGACGCCATAAAACGCGGATGGTTGGTGCAGGGTGACAAAAGGATAGGCCAGATTCCAATGGCCACCGGGGCGTTGGTGCTGATCGACGATGATGATACTGGCATCGGACTCGGTCAGCAGCGTGTCGGCGAAGGCCATACCCACTGCGCCGCTGCCGACTATCAGGTAATCCGCTTCTAGTTGTTGTTCGCTCACGGTTTTACTCCTGCTCCCGTCTTCGGGATAAAATAAATTTTGCTATAACAGTGTTATGCCTGGTCGATAGTATAACGGCGTTATGTAAAGTCAAGTACAATCGCCGGATGAATGATTCGAAACGTAAAATTCTCGACGCCGCCTCGGCGTTATTTCTCGCGGGTGGGACTGCTGCGCTCAGCGTGCGCGCAATTGCGGCGCATGCCGGGGTTTCTACTATCGGCATTTACAGCCACTTTCAGGGTAAGCAGGGGATTCTGGATGCGCTGTACATCGAAGGTTTCAGCGCGGTAATAGAAGCCTTGGCTGTTGATGAACTGGCAGACTCTGCGCGCGAGCGCGTGTTGTTGGCTTCGCGCCGTTATCTGGATACCGCTGAAGCATACGAGCCACATTACGGGCTGATCTTCGGCAAGCTGGATGACAGTTATCAGCCCTGTGAGGAAGCCCGCATAGTGGCCGCTGCAGGCTTTGCGCGCTTGACTGATCTGGTGGGCGATCTGCTCGCCGCAGATGCCAGCGTCGAGTCAAAATCTGACGTCGCGCTGCAGGTCTGGGCCTTGATTCATGGTTTTGTTGGTCTGAAGAATCATGCCGTGGCGGAGCTGGTCGATATGCGTTGCTGGAAGGAGCGTGCGATGGAGGCTGTGGAGATGCTGGTCGACGGCATCATTAGCCGCCGCGTGCAGAGTGGTTCCAAGGCTTAACCCCGCTTCGCCATTATGTGCTCAGGCTCGACCGGGATAGGGCCGTTTACGCGCGGCTGCTGGAAATGAAAGACCTGGTTCGCGTCATCGTTAAGACCATTGGATAACGCTTGGGCCTGGTCTGCTTCTGGATAACGCAATGGCTCTATGAAGTCGATGCCTGCCTGGCCGGTATGTGATTAGGCAGAATTCAGGCAATAAAAACCCCGCCTGCCATCAGAGGCAGGCGGGGTATCGACCGCCAGATTTACTGTGCGGTTGCGCCGCCACCGTTGACGCCGTCAGGACCGTCTACCGTTGAATCAGCGTGCTTGTTGGCGTTGCCAACATTGTCAGTGCCAACTGAACCAGCTTCTACTTCATCACCGGCGTCGCGTTGGGTTGGAAGGTGTTCGGAGGTTTTGTCTTCACCTTGCTGACCTGTGTTGACTGCGCTCTCATGGGTATCCATGTGCTCATCGCCGTGGTTGTCGGCGGAGGCGGGCAAAGCGCCCAGCATGGCTACAGAGAACAGGGCAGTGCTTAACAGTTTCATATGCGTGTTCATATACAATCTCCTTGTAAGGTGCACTGTAATAGAGCAACAGAGCCGCGTGAGAGTTCACCAAAAATTCATTGGGTGTTCACTTTGCGTGCGCTTTGCTTGATGTAGTGATAGGTCATGTGGCAGTTGCTCAAGTGGCCGAAAGCCTCTGCGAAAGGGTGCTTGCAGGTGTCGTAGTTATACCTTTTGGGCCGATCTATGCCCTGTAATCAAGCACAAAAAAAATTCAGGCTTGCATTTGTCATAGGTAGAAATTAGCTTCTGTATCCGAAGTTAGTTTTGGCTCGGCAGATGTCGTGCTCCCTTTTTATTTTCATTCGATAGAGGCAGGACCACAGTGAAAAATCGCATAACAGAACTCTTTGGTATTCAGCACCCGATCATTCAAGGTGGTATGCACTTTGTCGGTTTTGCCGAGCTGGCGGCTGCTGTGTCCAACGCCGGTGGCTTGGGCACCATTACCGGTCTAACCCAACGCACGGCAGCGGACCTGGCTAATGAAATCGCCAAGTGCCGCGATATGACCGACAAGCCTATCGCGGTCAACCTGACCTTTCTGCCGACGGTTAACTCGCCTGATTATCCTGGCTACATTGAAGCCATCATCAAGGGCGGAGTAAAGATTGTTGAAACAGCAGGTCGTAGCCCGCAGGAATATATGCCAGCGCTGAAAGACGCGGGTATCAAGGTTATCCATAAATGTACTTCAGTAAGGCATGCACTCAAGGCCCAGTCGATTGGTTGCGATGCAGTCTCGGTTGATGGCTTTGAATGTGGCGGTCACCCCGGTGAAGACGATATTCCCAACATGATTCTGTTGCCGCGTGCGGCAGATGAGCTGGAGATTCCGTTTGTCGCGTCTGGTGGGATGGCGGATGGCCGCTCATTGGTTGCCGCCATGGCGCTTGGCGCCGAAGGCATGAACATGGGCACGCGTTTCATCGCCACCCAGGAAGCGCCAGTACATGAGAATGTTAAGCAGGCGATTGTTGCTGCTTCCGAGCTGGACACGCGTCTGGTTATGCGCCCGCTGCGCAACACCGAGCGCGTACTGAACAACGCCGCAGTTGAGCGCATCCTCGAGAAGGAAGCGCGCCTGGGTAAGGACCTGAAGTTCACCGACATCATCGACGAAGTGGCCGGCGTTTATCCCAAGATCATGAAAGACGGTGATATGGAACTGGGCGCCTGGTCTTGCGGTATGGTCGCGGGTTTGATTCACGATGTACCGACCTGCCAGCAGTTGATCGACAGCATCATGGCTCAGGCTGAGCAGATTATTCGAGCGCGCCTGAGCGGCATGCTGTAAATACGTTTTGGTATCCCCGGCGCTAGCCGGGGAATACCTTGTTGGAGATCTGCATGTCCCGAACACCGCTTAATCATATGGACTGCAGCGTCGCACAGACGCTGGATATCGTCGGCGAGTGGTGGTCCCTTCTTATTCTGCGCAATGCCTTTCATGGCATGCGTACCTTTGATGCCTTTCAAAAACAGCTGGATATTTCCAGTAGTGTGCTCAGTGCCCGGCTGAAAAAACTGACCGAGGCTGGGGTGTTGAAAAAAGTACCCTGCCGTGATGACAAGCGCTCCTTTGAATACCGTTTGACCGATGCGGGGATGGATCTTTACCCAGTGTTGATTGGCTTGATGCAATGGGGAGAAAAATGGCGCCCCAATACGATTGGACAGCGCATCTTGCTGCTGGAGAAAGCGACCGGGCAGCCAGTGCATGGCGCCGAAGTCCTGTCTGCTGATGGGCGACCGCTCAAGGCTTGGGAAGTGCAGCCAGTCGCCGGTCCCGGCGCTGACGAGCATGTGCATGAGTTGATTGGCTAAGATGCTGTCACGCTTCGGCGCTGCTGCTCTCCCTGCTGTGTCATGCAACCTGGATGCAGGGATTATTAGGCTCCAGGCGCCGCCCTAGACGGATCGCCGTGATTGTTGCTTCGACCGACCCATTGACTTCCAGAACGCTGCCAGTTGCGCATGCTGCATGACTGCTGAGCCTCACCAAGGCGCGTGGTCAGCGCCTCCAGAGTGACTGCTTGCGTCCCAAAACAGGTCCGGCTGCGTTATTATTCCCGGGCGACAGCGAGGAACTCGCTTACTGTTACTGAATTCGCCATATGGATTTGCCTTATATGAATATAAAACACCTTACTAGTGCAGCCCTGTTGAGCTTTGCGCTGATTGCTCCATTGCACGCCGCAGAGCATGCCAAGAACCCGTCCAGTGGTGCGTCTGTCGCGCTGTTGGTACCCAAGGCTGAAGCAGGTAACGCGGGTGCGCAACGTGAGCTGGCTGATCATTTCTACGATGGCGACGGCGTGTTGCAGTCCTATGAGAAAGCCGCGCAGTGGTATGCCAAAGCGGCGGAGCAGGGCGATGCTGTGGCGCAATTTGCACTGGGCTATATGTATGACGAAGGCCAAGGCGTCACCCTTGATGACGCTCGAGCCATAGAGCTTTATACCCAGGCTGCGGAACAGAACCACGCAGGTGCGCAGTACAACCTGGCCCTGATGTATGACGTGGGTGAAGGTGTGCCAGTCGATGATTTGAAAGCGATTGACTGGTACTGGCGTGCCGCTGAGCAGGGGCATGCCGATGCCCAGTTCAATCTCGCGCTGATGTATGACGAGGGCGAGGGTGTACCGGTCAATGATCAGAAGGCAATAGAGTGGTATCGCAAAGCAGCCGAACAGGGCCATGCCGACGCTCAGTTCAATCTGGCACTGATGTATGACATGGGCGAGGGCGTTCCAGTCGATGACCGTGAAGCTGTGCGCTGGTACACCGCAGCAGCGGAGCAGGGCGATGCCACCGCGCAGTACAACCTGGCGTTGATGTATGACGAAGGCGAAGGTGTGCCGGTAAATGATCAACTGGCAGTGCAGTGGTACCGACGTTCAGCTGAGCAGGGCGATATGGACGCTCAATACAACCTGGCCCTGATGTACGACGAAGGCGAGGGTGTCGAGATAGACGACGCCGAAGCTCTCAACTGGTATGCGTTCGCGGCGAATCAGGGGCACGCCTCGGCGCAGTACAACCTGGCGATCATGTATGACGAAGGTGAAGGCACTGAGGAAGACAACGCAGCAGCGATCAAATGGTACAGCGCGTCGGCAGAACAGGGTAACAGGGACGCACAGTACAACCTGGCTGTCATGTACGACGAGGGTGAGGGCATGCCAGAGGATAATCAGGCGGCAATTAAATGGTATACAGCCGCCGCCCAGCAGGGCGAGCCCAGTGCCATGTTCAATCTGGGTATCATGTATATGAATGGTGAAGGTATGCGCAGGAACCAGCGCATGGCCTATCTACTGTTTTCCTTGTGTGCGGCTCAGGGGCTGCCGGATGCGCGTGAAGCACGCGATTTGATGGGTGAAAAGTTGAGTAAGGATGAATTGACGACTGCTCAGCGTGCGGCCGTTGAGTGGCAGCTGGATACTGCATTCCCTGCGCTGTGAGCCTCGTTACTATCAGGGATCTTTATTCACTCTGTGAATGATGCGTATCAGCGTATAGGGTTTTTAATTGAGCGATATTTTGCGTAATGTATCGCTCCACGGAAAGTAGGTCCACAATTCACATTGGTTGGACCGCTGTGCGGTCATTCATTTCATTTGGAGGTAGCTGCGATGGCTTCTTTTGAGGGTATCAAGCGAGTTGGCGTTATCGGCGCGGGCACTATGGGCCGCGGTATCGTAATGAACTTCGTCAATGCGGGTTATCCCGTGACCTGGCTCGACGTTAACGCGGAGATGCTGGAAAAGGGTCTGGTTGATATCGCCAGTGTCTACAAGCGCTCGGTTGCTCAAGAGCGTTTTGATGACGCCGAAGCGCAAGCGCGGATCGCTCGCATCACTACCACTCAGGCGTACGCGGATCTGGCTGAAATGGATCTGGTGGTTGAGGCCGTGTATGAAAACATGGATCTGAAGAAGAAGATCTTCGCCGAGCTGGACAGCGCGGTGCAGGCTTCTGCCATTCTGGCGACCAATACTTCCTATCTGGATATCGACGAGATTGCTTCTGCGACCAAGCGTCCTACTCAGGTTCTGGGTCTACACTTCTTCAGCCCTGCACACATCATGAAGCTGCTGGAAGTGGTTCGCGGCAAGGCCACAGCGCAGGACGTCATGGACGCTTGTCTGGCGGTCGGCACCAAGATTGGCAAAGAGGCCGTACTGGCGGGCAACTGCCACGGCTTCATTGGCAACCGCATGCTGGAAAAATACTCACGCCAGTCACGCGAAGTAGTGCTGGAAGGTTCTACTCCATGGGAAGTTGACCAGGCGCTGCAGGGCTTTGGCATGGCCATGGGGCCTTACCGCATGTATGACGTCGTCGGTGTTGATTTGGGCTGGCGCTCACGTCAGTTGGCAGGCCTGGGCCGCGGCGAACCTATCGTATGGCTGGACAATAAGCTGTGCGAGATGGAGCGTTTTGGTCAGAAGAGTGGTCACGGTTTCTATAAGTACGAGCAAGGCAGCCGTCAGGCTATCCACGATCCAGAAACCGATATGATGGCGCGCGAAGTAGCCGAAGAAGCTGGTTATACCGCTCGCGATGTTTCCGCTGATGAGATCGTCAATCGTTGTATTCTGGCGCTGGTCAACGAAGGTGCGCGCATCCTCGACGAAGGCTACGCAGAGTCTGCCGAAGACATCGATCGCGTATACCGCTTTGGTTATGGCTTCCCGGCCGAGCGCGGTGGTCCGATGGCTTACGCTGACAGCCTGGGTCTGGACAAGGTGCTGGCCGAGATTCGCGCGCTGGAAGCTGAGCGTGGCGAGTTCTGGAAGCCTGCTGCTGGTCTGGTCAAGCTGGCCGAAGCGGGTGGTCGCTTTACCAAGGCCTGATTGTCAGCCTGAAAAAAACCGCATCGAGCCTGGCTTGATGCGGTTTTTTTATGTCTGCAGTTACGCTCAGCTAGGTCAGTCAGTCAGTTCTAACGGGCGTTCCGACCACATTCTGCCCGTCTACCGTGGCCTCCTTCAGCATGATCTGATAATGCTGGCCATCGGTTTCTATCTGGCTAAGGCGTACTAGCAGGTAGTTCCAGTCCTTGGCGAACCATAGGGTGGTTTCGCGTTTGGCATCAGGCTCGCGGACGCGCTCGACCTCAACCGCGTCAAACTGGCCGACGCGTGTGGTGACGCGATCGTCGCCGACAACCCGAAAGTAATAATCCTCAACTTCATCGCCATCCACCACGCGGTAATGCATGTCCTGCTTACCCGCCATCAGATCTTGCTGCAGAGCCAACTGATAGGTGGTTTTGTCGAGCAGGTTAGGCTCAGTGGGTAGCTCGAAGGCTTCTTCTTTATAAGTGCCGCTGACCAAGCCATTGTTCCAGTCAAAGCGCTGGCTGATTTCCTTGCCGCTGCCAAGGCCTTTGCGCTCGTAGTGATAGCTCAGCGGTTGGATGACATCATTCTCTTGGCGCAGGGTGCTCTGTTCTATCAGCTTGGCGACAAACATGCTGGCGGTGAATGACAGATTCCAGGTCCCGTCGGCATTGGCTTCAAGGCTGTGTAGTGCTTCGCCATTGACGGGGATGCGCTTCATATCAGCAGCGTAACTGGCGCTGAAGGGAACCAGTGCTGCTGCACTGGCAAAGCTGGTGCTCAAGGTCAGCGCTAGGCCGAGGATTGAGCGGGTGAGGCGGCGTGAAAAAGCAGGGCTCTGATGCATCAGTGTCGTCTCATATGCCGGATTCGAGGTCTTCCAGTCTTAGTCCACTGGCTGTTATTGGGCTGCCGTCAAGGCAGGCCCGGTCTTCATCAAGGTGCAGACGGCCGGCGGCATACCAGCGGGTTACCAATGGGAATAGGCGATATTCCAACTGCTGAACCTGAGCTGCAAGGCTGCTGGCGTCATCGTCTGAGGCGATCTTGATACGACCCTGAAGTATCAGTGGGCCGCCATCGAGTTCCTCGGTGACGAAGTGCACAGTAGCACCATGTTCGGCGTCACCTTCATCCAATGCGCGCTGGTGAGTCTGCAAACCTTTGTGCTTGGGCAACAGAGATGGATGAATGTTCAATAAGCGTCCGCGAAAATGTCTGACGAACTGCGCGGTGAGAATACGCATGAAGCCGGCAAGTAACACAAGGTCGGGTTCGAAGGCGTCTATTTCATGCTGCAAGGCATGGTCAAAGCCTTCGCGATCGCTGAAGTCACGGTGATTCAGCACGCGGGTTGCGATTCCAGCTGCCGCAGCGCGCTGCAGGCCGTAGGCATCGACCTTGTTGGCTACGACACCGACGATGCTGGCCAGCGCAGGTTGCTCGGCCAGGTCGTCGATCAAGGCTTGCAGATTGGTACCCGATCCGGAGATCAATACCACGATACGACAGCTCACCGGATCAGTTACCGCGCTGCAGTATGACGGCCTCGCCGCCCTCTTTGCCGTCTTCAATGCGACCAATGATCCAGGGCTCTTCACCTGCGTTGCGCAGCACCGTCAGCGCTTCTTCAGCAGCCTCGGCCGCCACACAGATGACCATGCCTACGCCGCAGTTAAGTACACGGTGCATTTCGGTTTCATCAACATTACCCTGTTGCTGCAGCCAGTCGAATACCGCTGGACGCTGCCAGCTGGTGAGGTCAATGGTAGCGCGGCTGTTGGCCGGCAGTACGCGAGGGATATTCTCCAGCAAGCCGCCACCAGTGATGTGAGCCATTGCCTTGACGCTACCGGTTTGCTTGATCAGCTGTAGCAGTGCTTTTACGTAAATACGCGTAGGCGCCATCAGCAGCTCGCTCAATGGCTTGCCGTCGAGGTTGGTGCTGTGGATGTCGATGCCGGCAACTTCGATGATCTTGCGGATCAGTGAGTAACCGTTGGAGTGCGGACCGGAAGAGGGCAGCGCGATCAGGGTATCGCCAGCGGCTACTTTGCTGCCGTCGATGATTTCGGACTTCTCGACTACGCCAACACAAAAGCCAGCCAGATCGTAATCTTCACCTTCATACATGCCGGGCATCTCGGCGGTTTCACCGCCCACCAGAGCACAGCCAGCCAGCTCGCAGCCTGCGCCAATGCCGGTGACTACCTGGGCCGCGATGTCGATGTTCAGTTTGCCGGTGGCGTAATAGTCGAGAAAAAACAGTGGCTCGGCGCCACAGACGATCAGATCGTTTACACACATGGCGACCAGATCGATACCGATGCTGTCGTGAATGCCCAGATCCATTGCCACGCGCAACTTGGTACCCACACCGTCGGTGCCCGACACCAGAACCGGCTTTTTGTAGCCTTCGGGGATTTCACAAAGAGCACCGAAGCCGCCGAGGCCACCCATGACTTCGGGGCGAGCAGTTCGCTTGGCAACATGTTTGATGCGATCAACCAGGGCGTTGCCCGCGGCGATATCGACGCCGGCATCTTTGTAGCTGATAGAGGGTTTGGACGGCGTCTGGCTGCTCATGGCGTGGTCTCAAGCTGTGCAAAATAAGTGGCTGGCGCAGGGGTTTCTGCGTTCTCGCCAGGATAGCGCGCTAGTTTAGCAATTCATGCTGGTCAGAGCCATGCCGAAGCGACTTTCTGCGCTTCGGTTGCTGCGTACCCAAGGCTTGTTTAATGTAGGGGGATATAACAAGCCGAAACCTCCCCGTTACCGGCGTATAGCCACCATGATGGACGTCTCCCATGTCATTGCTGCGATCCTGTCTGCTTAGTTTGTTGTGTTGTTTGCCTGTATTCGCCAATGCGGCGGTGCTGGAGACGCTTTATCAGGTCAATGTGCCTGCGACCGAGGACGCTGAAGAGGGCGCGCAACTGGATACCGCTACGCGCGTCATGCTGCATCGTCTGGCGGGTAGCAGTGTTGCTCTGAATAAGGGCGCGCTGGCGGAGGTGATGGCGGAACCCAGCAATGTCACTCGGCGTATCGATGCGATGGGTGAGGATGGCAGTCTACGCGTCGAGTTTGACCCTTTGTTGTTGCGTGAGGCATTGATCAAGGCGGATGTGCCAATGCTGGGGCTTAGCCGTCCCGGCATCCTGGTCTGGGCGGTACAGTCGACTATGTTGGGTGATGAGTTTCTGCTGCCCAGCAGTGAAATGGGGCAGGCGCTGCGCGAAGTCGCGGCCTACCGCGGTGTAGCCTTGACCCAGCCGCTGGCCGACCTGCAGGATCGTACCAGCGTGGCCGAAGCCAACGTGCTTGAGGCTGATGAGGCGGTATTGGCCGAGGCCAGCGCGCGCTATCCGGCCGAGGGCATATTGGCGCTGCAGGTGAAACAGGCTGATGAGCTTTGGGTCCTGCAATGGACGCTTTGGTTGAACGATCAGAAAGTGACCGGCAAGGCGCAGGCGGATATCCCACGCGAGGCCGCAGATACGATGATGCAGGAGCTGGCCGATGCAGTCTTTGCGCAATATGCGGTGACCAGTGTACCCAGTGATCAGCTAACGGGCTGGCGGTTGCATGTCAGCGGCATCAACAGTCTGGATAAATTCTCTCGTCTGCAGCGGATGCTGCAGCAGATGGGCACGCAGGATGTGCCGAAACTGGTATCTATGAAGGGCAGCAAGGTTGAGTTTGTGTTTGACTTCCCCGGAGACGAAGCGCAGCTGCAACGTATGCTTATGCTTGATCAGCGCCTGATAGCGGTGGATGCTCCTGTTGAACCTGTTGAACCTGTTGAACCTGCACTGTCGAATACGGTTGATAGCTCGGTTGACTCGGTAGATTCGGTTTCCGCAGGTGATGCGTCACCCGCAAGTGCTGGTGTGGTTGATGCTATTGAGGCGCCAGAGGCGGAGGAACTTGATGTTTTGCCACCCACTTTGCCGAGTACACCACAGGACAATCGCAAGTCACTTTACTACCGCTGGCGATAGGTTATCCTGCCCGCCAGTCGGCTTTGCGTACACGAGCGCGCAGCGGTTTCAGCTAAAACTAAGGATGGAATATGATCTCTGATTACCGTTGGTACTGGTCGGCGGGCTTGGTCGTTGTTGTGACCCTGATTTATTTCTTGCAGCCCATATTGTCACCCTTTCTGATTGGCATGCTGCTGGCCTACCTTGGTGATCCTCTGGTGGATAGGCTGGAGGAGCGCGGTTTGTCGCGCACCCTTGGGGTGGTGGTGGTCTTCACCGTGGCCTCCAGTGTGCTGATTCTGGCTTTGATTATCCTGATTCCGTTGTTGGGGCATCAGATTTCGACACTGCGCGATAACGTTCCGGCCATGATTGACTGGTTCCACAATTCCGCCTTGCCATGGGTTGAGGCGCGCCTGGGCATCAGCGTCAGTGATTTCCGTCTCGATAGCGTGCGTGACAGTCTCAAAGAGCATCTGGGGCAAACCACCAGCGTATTGGCTGCGGTGGTTACCAAGGCCACAAAGTCGACAATGGCGCTGATAACGCTCGCTGCGAATCTGGTGATGATCCCGGTGGTAGGTTTTTATTTGCTGCGTGACTGGGATCTGATCGTTGCTCGCTGCCGTGACATGATTCCACGCCATTATGAGCCCTTGACGGTCAAGCTGATGCACGACTGCGATGAGGTGCTGGGCGCCTTTATTCGTGGGCAGTTGCTGGTGATGGCGTGTCTTGGGGTTATTTACTGGCTTGGTCTGTGGATGGTTGGCCTTGAGTTGGCCTTGTTGATTGGCCTGCTGGCCGGACTCGCCAGTATCGTTCCCTATCTCGGCTTTTTTGTAGGTATTACGGCGGCCTTGCTTGCAGCGGTATTCCAGTTTGGCGATCTCTTCCATCTGGTCGCGGTGGTAGCGGTATTCAGTGTTGGGCAGATGATTGAAGGTATGGTGCTGACGCCGCTGTTAGTGGGGGATCGTATCGGCTTGCATCCCGTGGCGGTGATTTTTGCCATCCTTGCGGGCGGGCAACTGTTCGGCTTTGTTGGTATCCTGCTGGCCTTGCCGGTAGCAGCCGTTATTATGGTGTTGCTGCGGCATTTCTATCAGCGTTATCGCGACTCCGCAGCTTATGGGCATGCGCCGGTTGCAGCTGATGTCAGTGAAGACGTTGAGTCGAACGAGGTGGAACAGAAGTAATGGCAGGTGGGCAACCGATACAGTTACCGCTCGGCATCAAGCTGCGCGATGAAGCGACCTTTGCGAATTATTTTCACGGGCCCAATGATGCGGTCGTTGCTGCTGTGGCTGATTTCGCTGATTTGCAGCGCGAACCCCAGGACAATTGCTTGTTGCTCTGGGGGCCTGAAGGCTCAGGGCGCTCGCATTTGTTGCAGGCCGCCTGTCACGCGGTAGCTGACGCCGATGGGTTGGCCATGTATTTGCCCCTGGATGAACTTGCCGACGAATCGCCGACGTTGCTCGATGGAATGGAGTCAGTTGAGCTGCTGTGCCTTGATCAACTCGACGCGGTGGTGGGTCGCGCTGACTGGGAAGAGGCGCTATTCCATTTGTATAACCGTTTGCGAGAGCAGGGCGGCCGCCTGTTGATCGCCGCCAGTGCAGCCCCTCGCGCCTTGGGACTTGCTTTGCCTGACCTGGCATCGCGTCTGGGTTGGGGTTTGGTGTTTCAGCTGCAGGCGTTGGATGATCAGGGCAAGCAGGAAGTGCTGAAGTTACGCGCAGCGCAGCGTGGCCTGCAACTGAGTGACGAGGTGGCGCGTTATATCCTGAGCCGAGGCGCGAGGGGGATGGTTGAGCTTTTTGCTGCGCTCGAGCGCCTGGATCAGGCCTCGCTGCAGGCCCAGCATCGGCTGACGATTCCTTTCGTCAAGCGCGAAATGGGCTGGTAGTGCAAGAAGCGTTTAGCTCGATTGCTCCCCGGCTATTACTCGCTGGGCCTGAAACGACCAGCGTACAAAGTACAGCGCGGCGATAAAGTAGAGCACGCTCAGCCCACTCATAAGTAATCCGTAGTTCAGCCTTCCAGGCTGAAAGCAGATCAAGACGCCCTGAATAAAATACATGTTAATGGCAAAGCACAGCCAGGCATGCGTGCGTACATGGCCGATTAGAATGCCCGGTAGAAATATCGATAGCGGTAAGAGCTGAACAGCGATAATGATCACCGGGTTGGCGCCGTGCATATCAGCGTACAGCAGGTTGTACCCCAGCATGACGACTATCAGCCCCAGATAACCGATCAGTGCAATCCAGCGGCTGATCTTGATACGCGGTTGTAGATAGCTTAATGATGGCAGTAACTTCGGCTTTTTAGACACTGGCGGCACCTGCTGCAAGTTGTCGAGTAAGCCTGCCTACTCGTTTGCCGAGCGCAATGCAGAGCTCGTTCTCGTGCTTGTCGAGGCCGCGTTTGCCCTGGCTGCCAGCGTGATGACTGGCGCCGTAGGGCGTGCCGCCCCCTTGGGTCTCGGTCAGGGCCGTCTCGGTATAGGGTAGGCCGACCAGCAGCATGCCGTGATGCAGCAATGGCAGCTGCATGGATAGCAGGGTCGCTTCCTGGCCGCCGTGCAAGCTTGCCGTAGAGGTGAATACGGCGCCGGGCTTATTGCACAGGCTACCGGCTAACCAGAGATTGCTGGTGCCATCAATGAAGTACTTCATGGGCGCTGCCATGTTGCCAAAGCGGGTTGGGCTGCCCAAAATCAGCGCGGCACAGTGCTTGAGGTCGTCTTCACTACAGTAGACCGCGCCTTCGCCTGGAACCGGCGGCAGACTGCTGGTGGTTTCCGCTGCAACCGAGGGCACAGTGCGCAGCCGGGCTTCCAGTCCAGCCTGCTCTACTCCTTGAGCGATCTGTCTTGCCATTTCGGCGGTAGCACCATGGCGGCTGTAGTAGAGCACCAGAACATAAGGTGAGGCAGTGCTCATGCGAACAACTCCAATACCTTCTCGGGTGGCCGACCTATAACCGCCTTGCCGTCGCGAACCACAATTGGCCGCTCGATCAGTCGTGGATAATCTGCTAATGCCTGCACCAGTTGAGCTTCACTTAGTTCGGGATTATCCAGATTCAGTTCCTTGTAGGTATCTTCGCCTTTGCGCATGAGCTCGCGTGCGCTCATATTCAGCAGCAACAGTAGATCGCTTACGTCAGCACTGCTCAAGGGTTCTTCTATGTAGCGCACTATGTCGATATCTGCGCCTTGGTTCTCCAGTAACTCCAGGGTCTGGCGGGACTTGGAGCAGCGAGGATTGTGGTAAATGGTTACCTGAGACATGCTTTTCTCCTTGAAAAAGGCGGGTAGCGTTGCGCCGGGTGGCCTAAGCCTATGATGGGGTTTATTCTAAGCGCTAATGCATACCGCTGTCAGGGAGCTTGAATGCCGCGCCAACTTAACGTGTTTCTGCACTTTTGCCGTCACCTCTTGCGCCGCTTCAATGAAGACAACTGTGTCAAGAACGCAGCAGCGCTAACCTACACTACCCTGTTTGCCGTAGTACCTGTCATGACCGTAGCCTACGCCATGCTGGCTGCCATTCCGGCATTCGACCAGGTAGGTGGGCAGGTTGAGGAGTTCATTTTTAATAACTTTGTACCATCCACTGGCGCAGCGCTGCGAGAGCATCTTGGCGAGTTTTCCGACCAGGCCAGGCAGTTGACGGGTGTTGGCGTTGCCTTGTTGATGGTGACCGCGCTAATGATGCTCGTCAGCATCGAGAAAGCCTTTAACAACATCTGGCGTATTCGTCAGCCACGTCGTGGGCTGAGCAGCTTTCTGCTTTACTGGGCGGTGCTTAGTTTGGGACCGTTGCTATTAGGCTCGGGGTTTGTGGTCAGTACTTATCTGGCCTCAATGTCCTTTTTGCGTGAGGGCGTGGTGCTGGCTTTCGCCTGGCAGCTAGTGCTCTATTGGTTGCCCCTGTTGTTAAGCGTAGCGGCTTTTACCCTGCTTTTCGTGGCGGTGCCCAATACCCGTGTTCCGCTCAAGCACGGTGTCATCGGCGGGTTGTTTGTTGCTCTGCTGTTTGAGGGGGCCAAGGCCTGTTTTACCCTCTATGTGAAGCTCTTTCCCGGATACCAATTGATCTATGGTGCCTTCGCGGCAGTACCTATTTTCCTACTGTGGATATATGTCAGTTGGGTGATCATTCTGCTGGGTGCTGAAGTGGTCAGTAATATGGGAAGCGGTGCGGCTTGGCGGCGGCCAGAGCATCCCTGGATGATCAACCTGCTGGTGGTGCTGCGGGTGTTTCTGCAAGCGCAGGCCAAGGGCGATCAGGTCGATTTGGTGCGGGTCAATGATACCGGCTGGTCGCTGCACGAAGATCAATGGATACGCTTGACCGAATGGCTTGAGAGCGAACAGATTATCACTCGTACTCAGCAAGGCTCTTATGTGTTGTGTCGTGACCTCGGTACACTGGAGTTGAGCAGCTTGCTGGAACGTATGCCCGAGCCAATGCTGACCAACGAGAACCTTCCTGCTGCGGTTTTGGGGGCTGGGGAATGGTTTCCGGTGTTTAGTGAAGCGCTTGCAAATGCCGATGAAGCAAGGCGCAGTGCCTTGAAAGGTAGTGTGAAACACTGGTTGATTGACCCGCAACCGGCCAGGGCCGAGCCGGAGCAGCTTATGGAAAAGGTGTGCTGATGCTGTTTATCAGGAGTACTCTGCTACTGGTGATCTGCCTATTGTCGGCCTGTGATGCGCCGGGATGGCTGGATCAGCACGGAAATACCATGACTCGCGATCAGCTGACGGGAAAGCGTGTGGTGGTTAATTACTGGGCTCAGTGGTGCGCACCTTGCCGTGAAGAGCTGCCAGAGCTGAACCGCCTGGCACGGGACTTTCCGCACGCCCTGATCATCGGTATCGACTTTGATGCGGCCAAGGGTGATGCGTTACTGGCTGCGACTGAAAAGATGGGTATTGAGTTTGCCGTGCTAGGTCATGACTTTGCTGCTGACCTGGGGCTGGAAAAGCCAGCGGTCTTGCCCACCACCTACATTCTTGATGAGCAAGGTGAGCTGGTGCATACCTTGCGAGGGCCGCAGCACTACGACGACATTGCAGCGCTGCTGCAATAATTCGCTGATCAATCTGGTGAGGTTTGAATGAGCTCTCTCTGTATGCAAGTAAAGATTTCTGGCAAGGTGCAAGGCGTTGGCTTCAGGCAGGCTGCGGTGCAGCAAGCTGCGCAGCTATCGGTCGATGGCTGGGTGCGCAATGAGGGCGACGGCACTGTCTCTGCGCTGGTGTGTGGTGAGGTCGACGCGGTCGAAGCGATGCTGGCTTGGCTTGGCAAAGGGCCGTCAGGCGCGGAGGTCGGTGGGCTGGCTGCAAGTACGTGCGCCTGGCAGGATATCGCAGGTTTCGTGCAGTTCTAGATGTCACAGAGGCTGGGTTGCACAGTAGGCAGGTGCAGCCTATTCGTTGACATACCAGTAGGTGTACCAGTAATCGAGCACTTTGTCTGGATAGCGGTTGCTACCCAGGCTGCCGTTGTAGCGAGCTAGCGCGCGGCGAAGGTTGCCATGCTCCTTGTCCATATAGAACTTCAAGATGGCGCAGCCGTAGCGCAGGTTGGTTGCCAGATCTATGAGGTTGTCGTCTTGTCTGCCCAGCTCGGCTTTCCAGAAAGGCATGACCTGCATGACGCCTTGAGCGCCCACGCGTGACAGGGCATAGCGGTCAAACAAGCTCTCGGCATGCATGACAGCGATAACCAGATCAGGTTTCAGGTTGGCTCGTCGCGCCTCCCGGTGGGTCAGGCGCAGCAGCGTCAAGCGCTCTTCTTCATCCTTGATGAAGGGCGCTAGCCGGGTGGACATATCCATCAGCCATACTTCGGCATCAAATCGATCCTGAAAGCTCTCCGACTGCGCAATGGTCCGCATCAAGGACGCTTTTAGCTCCGGATCTACCTCTGTCGCCAGCACCGAGGCGCTAAATTGCAGAGACCATATAAGGACAACAAGCCGTGATAGCATCAGCTGTTACTCGCCTGCTGTTGCGTCACCCAGCGCCTGAATAAAATCACCTTGTAGTTGGGGGTCGCCGGTGGTGAGCAAAATCAGCATGTTCTCCAGCTGGCTTGACTCCTCGTTGAGCCCCAAAGCGGCTAGCCGCTGTACGCGATGCACCCACTGATTTACATCATCCTCTTCAAGGTTGTCGTAAATCAGCTTCTCGGCTTCCTGCAGCTTGCCGCGCAGGCCTCGATCTACCAGTAGCGTCGTTTCCGTTTGTACGCCAGGTTCAGCAATGGCGGTCAGTCGGATGATACGCACTTCGTCAAAGTTGAGCCCGACGAAGTCTTCGTCCAACAGGTTCAACCGCAGTTGGCCATCCTGATCAGTCTGGCGACTGACGCGCACCTCGCCGATTGCCAGGTTTACCCGTTGGTTGGCCCAGGGCAGGCTCTGAAACTGATCCTGCTGGTCTATCGGGTTGCCCGCGCTATCGAGTTGAGTCACCGTATACAGCCGGCTCTCGGTCACCTTGATACTGCGATGCGGTGTATCCATCACCTTGGGCTCGCCAGCGTCAATACTGAGGCTGTGGCTGACCAGCTCGCGCTCAATGCTACCGCTGCTCGGCTCATTACTCCCTGGCTGCGCTGCACACGCCTGGAGCAGAACAAGTACTGCGCCGGCCCAGGCCAGACGAGCATACCCTGGTGACAGGTTCGAGGTGTTCATCAGGCTTGCTGTAACCGGGTCAGTAAATGATCAAGCATGGCATCAGCTGCAACGGTGGTCGCTTCCTTGTCTCCGCGGAATTTATACTCGAGCTGACCGTCAGCGAGGCCGCGATCACTGATAACGACGCGATGGGGGATGCCAATAAGGTCCATATCGGCAAACTTGACCCCGGGGGAGACTTTCTTGTCTCGGTCGTCCAGTAGTACATCGATGCCAGCTTTGCTTAGCCCATCGTATAGCGCCAGGGTTGCTTCTTTAACCGCCTCGGAGCTTTCCAGCTTCATCGGTATCAGAGCCACCTGGAAGGGGGCTAGCGCATCGGGCCAGAGAATACCTCGGTCGTCGTAATTCTGTTCGATGGCGGCGGCGACTACGCGAGAAACACCAATGCCATAGCAGCCCATGGTCAGGGTGGCCGTCTTGCCATTTTCGTTAAGCACGGTGCAGTTCATTGCCTGGCTGTACTTTTGACCTAGCTGAAAAATATGCCCCACTTCGATACCGCGTTTGATGACCAGTGTGCCGTCGCCATCAGGGCTGGTATCGCCCTCGACGACATTACGCAGATCAGCAGCTTCATCAAAGTGCGCATCACGCTCCCAGTTAACGCCGGTGAAATGCTTGCCATCCTGGTTGGCGCCGCAGACGAAGTCAGCCAGGTGAGCGGCGCTGTGATCGGCGATGACCTTGATGTCCATGCCGACTGGGCCAATGGAACCAGGCTTGCAGCCAATGGCTGCAATTATCTGCTGCTCGCTCGCAAAGGTAAGCGGGGACATGATCGCAGGATGATTTTCAGCCTTGATCTCATTCAGCTCGTGATCGCCGCGCAGCACCAGTGCAATCAGCGACTGCGGCTTGTCTTCTTCCTCTGCGGCCAACACGATCAGGGTCTTGACTGACTGCTCGGCAGGCAGCTGCAGGAAGCTGCTGACGGCGGCGATGGTCAGTTGGTCGGGGGTGTCGACCAGTGTTTTTTGCTGTGACGGAGCAGGGCGCTCGCCCTGTGGCAGCTGGGCAGTCGCTTTTTCCATGTTGGCGGCATAGTGACCGCTATCGGAGAACACGATGGCATCCTCACCTGATTCGGCGAGGACGTGGAACTCGTGCGAGCCTTCGCCGCCAATAGAGCCGTTGTCGGCAACGACCGGGCGGAAATCCAGACCCAGGCGAGAAAAAATATTACAGTAGGCCTGATACATTGCGTCATAGGTCTGCTGCAGCGACTCCTGGCCGAGATGGAAGGAGTAAGCATCCTTCATAAGGAATTCGCGGCCGCGCATCAAGCCAAAACGCGGACGAATTTCGTCACGAAACTTGGTTTGAATCTGATACATGTTTATCGGCAGCTGCTTGTAGCTGGATATCTCGTTGCGGACCAGGTCGGTGATCACTTCTTCGTGGGTCGGCCCTACGCAGAAATCGCGGTCATGACGGTCCTTCAGGCGCAACAGCTCAGGACCGTACTGCTCCCAGCGACCTGATTCCTGCCATAGTTCAGCAGGCTGAATAGCCGGCATCAGCACTTCCAGTGCGCCGGCCTTATCCATCTCTTCACGCACCACGGCTTCGACTTTGCGCAGCACGCGCAATCCCATCGGCAGCCAGGTGTAAAGTCCGGAGGCGATCTTGCGAATCATGCCGGCTCGCAGCATTAGCTGATGGCTGATGACGGTGGCGTCGGAAGGGGTTTCCTTCAGAGTAGAGATAAGATACTGGCTGGTACGCATGGGCGGGGTTTGTCCTGAAATTGCGGGCAGATATTGCGGGTATTGTACGATTGTGTCGGGGAGCCGTATAGCCTGTCGGCATGACTTGGCAGGGGTAAAGCAAAATAAAAAAACCCGGCCTGAGCCGGGTTTTTTATACTGCCTGGTTGCTTAGAGCAGGTTCCAGGTGTAACCGACGATCAGACGGTTCTCGTCGACGTCGCCGTTAACGCCTCGGCCGTTAGTGCTGGTGCCGACATTTTGGCGTACAGTCGCATTGCGCCTGCGAATGTTGAGACCTTCCAATGTACCATTTTGTACAGTGTACTTCAGCTCACTATCACGTTCCCAGCGAGAGTCGGAAAGGCCAGGAGCTACATCAATGTCATCACCTTTGATGTAGCGTGTCATGAAGCTCAAGCCGGGAATCCCCATGCCTGCGAAGTCGTAGTCATAGCGAGCCTGGTAAGACTTCTCGTCCTTGCCATTGAAATCCAGATACTGGATAGAGTTGGCCAGGAAGATGTCGCCGTCAGTGTAGTAGTAGCCTGCGTCACCATTCATTTCCTGGTAAGCAACACCAAAGGCGTGGTTGCCAGCGCCCAAAGTGAAGGCCAGAGATGCTGCCTGGTTGTCTACTTCTTCTCCATCCGAGCTATTTTCATCGCTGGTGTCGTAGTAAGCAAAGTTGGTGTTCAGGCTCAGATCATCGCCCAGTGGCATGGTCCAGTCAGCGCCCACAAAGTAACGGTCGTAGAAGTCTTCAGCTTCCGCGCCGTACAAAGTTACACTCAGGTTGTCGGTGAAAGTGTAAGTACCGCCGAGGTAGGTCAGGTCGTCACCATCGGTGATTGCGCCGTCAGTTTCGTTGGGCTGATTCATTTCACTGCGGTCGGTCAGACGACCGGCTTCAACGAAGAGGCCATCGATAGACTGGTTGGTGATGCTGTAGCCTTGATAATGGCTGGGCAGCAAACGGGCGTCGTCGTAAGCGGCAACTGGGTTTTCTGGCATGTGAACGCCGTAACGCAGTACGGTATCGTCCAGGATGGCCATCTTAACTGCGCCACGGATTTCTGAGTATTCGTCATCGGCATCGTTGTTGCCGTCGACAGGCAGTAGGCCTGTGCCGGAGCGCCCACGACCGCTGTCCAGCTTGATGCCCATGGAGGCGATAACGTCAGCACCGAAGCCAATTGGGCCTTGAGTGAAGCCAGACTCGAAGTTCATCAGGAGGCTGGTAGCAGACTCTTCGCGCTTGCCTATGCCGTTGTCGTCGCGGCCATTGCGGAAATCACGGTTGAAATAAACGGTGCGGTTTTAAAGGGTCGCGGAAGCGCCTTCAATAAACCCTTCGCCTTCTGCCATTGCGCTGCTGGCCAGCATGCCGTTACCGGCTGCGACCGCGAGTGCAAGCGAACTCCATTTAACTACGTTTTTCATCGGTGTGCTCCTTGATAGAAAAAATGCAAAACAACTAGGCTTTTGGCAGCCCTGAAATTCTTGTTTTCGCAGGACATTAAAGCATTTAAGCAAAATATGTTAAAGCAAGCGCCGCAAAAACAGTATCTTGTTACAACAACGTTATAGAGCATTAAAAGTTATTTATCGACTTTTTTTGTTCGTTTTTGTGAACGGTCTGCATTTTATGTTGTCCGTCCCGGCGCGTGGGATGGCTTAAAATTGGTGGGGCGCTTTGAGCGCCTGCTGGCTAATCGGAGTTTTTTCATGTTTTATCTTCACCCGCAATTAGACAAAGATTGCATAGTCGTGGGCGACTTCCCGCTATGCCGGCTTTTGTTGAGTAAGGACTCACGCTATCCCTGGTTTATTCTGGTGCCTCGCAAACAGGATATTACAGAGATTTTCCAGCTGAGTGAAAGTGATCAGGCGCAGCTGAGTCGGGAATCAATCCATTTGTCGCGCACCCTGCATCAGGTCTATGAGGCGGATAAGTTGAACGTGGCGGCTTTGGGCAATATGGTCAGTCAGCTGCACATTCATCATATTGTGCGTTATCACGGCGACGACGCCTGGCCGGCGCCCGTTTGGGGGCGGCTACCTGCGAAGGCATACAAGCCTGGTGATATTGCAAGGCGACTTGAACCCCTGCGTTTGGCGCTAAGAGAAGATTTTAAATTTGCGGAGACAGCATGATGAGTGTTGGTGAGTCAAAGGTGTGGCAGGCACGCCTGGATGAGCTGGAAACCCGTTTGGCGTTTCAGGATGACACTATTCAGAGTCTTAATGATGCCCTGGGTCAACAGCAGATATTGTTGGAAAAGATGCGGCGTTCGCTAGAACTGATTGCCAAAAGACAGGCTGAGATGGTGACGCTTATGCCGGGTGAATCCAGTGATGATCAGCCGCCACCCCACTACTGAGAGCGGACAGCTAAATACTGGGGCCTGGACAGTGATGTCGCAGGCCCCAGCCTTTTTTAGCTGATGATGTCGACCTGTTCAGCTTGCAAGCCTTTTTCGCGTTCGGCTACTACGTAGCTGACACGCTGTCCTTCCTGCAGAAAGCGGTGTCCTTCGCCCTGAATGGCGCGAAAGTGCACAAAGATATCAGAGCCAGAGTCGCGGGAAATAAAGCCGAAGCCCTTGTTGGTATTGAACCATTTCACCGTGCCCTCTTCGCGCTTTTCGCCTTTGGATGGCTTTGCAACTTTGGTTTTCGTCTTTGGCTTGGCAGGAGCGGCCGCTTGGCGGCGAGCTATCAGGCTCTTCAGTTCGCAGCCCAGTACCAGCGCTGTGTGCAGGCAGACGCCGACGATGCTCATGCTTAGCGCCCAGATTGCCAGCGTGGAAATGGTGCTGTTTATGACCAAGGCGCTGAAGGCGATGCACGCAGCGATGATCATTAGTGCGGATGCCAGCAAAGCCACTGCGCCGGGCAAGCCGCTCTCGGCGTGCTCGCGCTGGTTATGTTGCTGCAAGTTGATCAGGCCAGTCAGTAGGGCGAGCAGGCCGATGTGATCTATAGGGCTGCTTTCAGTCAGGAACGGGATAATGCTGTAGAGGCCAGCGAGCAATGCCGCGAGACCAATGGTCAAATGCAGGTAACGAAGGATTTTCAAATTATTCACCCTGAATACGTATTGTGATGGTGTTGCTGCGAATTAAATTTAGCGGCCGCATGGTTTGGTTGGCCGCGCCGCACTCTAACCCGAAATTCGCTTTGCTACCAAGGTATATCAGGGGCGCTGGCAGCGGTTTGGCCGCCAGCGCTGGGGTCTTAGCTTTCCAGCAGGCTACGTAGCATCCAGGCGGTTTTTTCGTGCACTTGCATTCGCTGGGTTAGCAGGTCAGCAGTAGGTTCGTCGTGTGTCTCGTCACAGACCGGGAAGATACTGCGTGAGGTGCGCACACAGGCTTCATGACCTTCTACCAAAAGTTTGATCATGTCCTTGGCTTCGGGTACGCCGTCTTCCTCTTTGATTGAGCTCAGTTCGACAAACTGTTTGTAAGTACCTGGTGCCGGGAATCCTAGGGTGCGGATACGCTCGGCGATTTCATCGACAGCCAATGCTAGTTCGTTATAGTGCGTTTCGAACATCAGGTGCAGTGTCTGGAACATCGGGCCTTTGACGTTCCAGTGGAAGTTATGGGTTTTTAAATAGAGCGTGTAAGTGTCCGCAAGCAGGTGGGAAAGCCCGTCAGCGATTTTTGCGCGATCTGCTTCGGTAATGCCGATATCAATTTTCATTATGGCTCCTTGCTTTGGTCCGAACTAGGTAATCTTCAGATCAATAAAGTGTGCGTCAGTTCCGATCAGTGGCAACAATTTACCGGGTCGCCTGGAGTAAATCTACAGCGCTGGTGCTGATCCTGCCTGGTACGGTTGTGCTGCGAAATGCTGTTTTGCTCGTATTTGGCGGCCGTGCGAGCGGATGATGTGCCAGCGGCCAAGAGCGTCGCTCGGCTACTGAGACCGCCAGTCATCGCACTCAGCGGCAAACTGCTGCGGTTATGTCTCCCATTGATGCCCGGTTTTCCGGTATATTATGCCGTTTTTATCCGCGCGCCTTTTTCAGCGGCACAAGCCGGTGCGTTCGGATACTTCCATTTTGCCGATCACAGGAAGCTCCACACCATGATGCGTACCCACTATTGCGGCCAGTTGAATGAAACGCTGGCGGATCAGGAAATCACTCTTTGCGGCTGGGTTCATCGCCGTCGCGACCACGGTGGTGTGATTTTTCTTGATATTCGCGATCGTGAGGGCCTGGCTCAGGTGGTGTTTGACCCTGATCGTGAGGAAACCTTCGCTCTGGCTGATAGTGTGCGTAGCGAGTACGTAGTGCGGATCCGCGGCAAGGTGCGCGCTCGCCCTGCCGGTGCGGTCAATCCGAACATGGCGTCCGGTGCCATTGAAGTGCTGGGCTATGAGCTGGAAGTACTCAATCAGGCAGAAACGCCGCCGTTCCCGCTGAATGAGTACTCCGACGTCGGCGAAGAAACCCGTCTTCGTTATCGTTTTATCGACCTGCGTCGCCCAGAGATGGCTGCCAAGCTGAAACTGCGCTCGCAGATCACCAGCAGCATTCGTCGTTATCTCGATGAGAATGGCTTCCTTGATGTGGAAACCCCCATTCTCACCCGTGCCACCCCTGAAGGTGCGCGCGATTATCTGGTGCCTAGCCGCACCCATCCCGGCCATTTCTTCGCACTGCCGCAGTCGCCTCAGCTGTTTAAGCAGCTGCTGATGGTGTCGGGCTTTGATCGTTACTATCAAATCGCCAAGTGTTTCCGCGATGAGGATCTGCGCGCTGATCGTCAGCCCGAGTTTACCCAGATCGATATCGAAACCAGCTTCCTTGATGAAGCCGATATCATGGGGCTGACTGAAGGCATGATTCGTCAGCTGTTCAAGCAGGTGCTGGATGTCGATCTTGGCGATTTCCCGCATATGACCTTTGAAGAAGCCATGCGCCGTTACGGCTCTGACAAGCCGGATCTGCGTAACCCGCTGGAGTTGGTAGACGTTGCTGATCAGTTGGCTGGCGTCGAGTTCAAGGTGTTCAGCGGCCCGGCAAATGATCCAAAGGGCCGTGTTGCTGCGTTGCGCGTGCCAGGCGGTGCCAGCATGCCGCGTAAACAGATTGACGATTACACCAAGTTTGTCGGCATCTATGGCGCCAAGGGTTTGGCCTATATCAAGGTCAACGAGCGCGCGAAGGGGCTGGAAGGTTTGCAGTCGCCGATCGTCAAGTTCATTCCGGAAGAGAACCTGGAAGTTATCCTGGATCGCGTTGGTGCGGTTGATGGTGACCTGGTTTTCTTCGGTGCAGACAAGGCCAAGATCGTTTCTGAAGCGCTGGGCGCTTTGCGTATCAAGCTGGGTACCGATCTGGAGCTGCTGACATCCGAGTGGGCGCCGCTGTGGGTTGTCGACTTCCCGATGTTCGAAGAGAACGATGATGGCTCGCTGTCCGCCCTGCATCACCCGTTCACCGCACCCAAGTGCTCCCCGGAAGAGCTGCAGGCCGAGCCCGCGACGGCACTCTCACGCGCCTATGACATGGTGCTCAATGGTACCGAGCTGGGTGGTGGTTCGATCCGTATTCACCGCAAGGAAATGCAGCAGGCGGTGTTCAATATTCTGGGCATCAGCGCCGAGGAGCAGCAGGAGAAGTTCGGCTTCCTGCTTGATGCTCTGAAGTTTGGCGCGCCACCGCACGGTGGTCTGGCCTTTGGTCTGGACCGTCTGGTGATGCTGGTCACGGGTGCGCAGTCGATTCGTGAAGTGATTGCCTTCCCGAAAACCCAGAGTGCGGCCTGTGTTATGACGCAAGCGCCGGGTCTGGTCGATCAGAAGGCGCTGCGCGAGTTGAATATTCGTCTGCGCGAGCAGGCCAAGGTCGAGTAATGCGCAGGGTCTGCTCCGTCTGATGGCGGAGCAGGGCAATGTATTCAGGTATTCGGAGTCAAGGGTTATGGCCGGTCATTCCAAGTGGGCCAATATCAAGCATCGCAAGGCAGCGCAGGATGCCAAGCGCGGCAAGATCTTTACCAAGCTGATTCGTGAGTTGACGGTATCGGCGAGAGTGGGCGGCGGTAATCCGGCGGACAACCCCCGCTTGCGTACTGCGGTCGATAAGGCGCTGGGTGCGAACATGACCCGCGACACCATCGACCGTGCTATTGCTCGGGGTGACGGCAGCAATGATGCCGATAACATGGAAGAGCTCACCTACGAGGGCTACGGTGCCGGCGGTGTGGCTATTCTGGTTGAAGCCATGACCGATAACCGTAATCGCACCGTGAGTGAAGTGCGCCACGCGTTTAACAAGTGTGGTGGTAACTTGGGTACGGATGGCTCAGTCGCCTATCTGTTTACCAAGCGCGGGCAGATCAGTTTTGCGCCGGGAGTGGATGAAGATGCACTCATGGAGGCGGCACTGGAGGCAGGTGCTGAGGATGTGGTCGCCAATGATGACGGCTCGTTCGACGTATTTAGCCGCTTTGAAGACTTTGGTACGGTACGTGACGGGCTTGAATCAGCCGGCTTTGGTGGCGATTCCGCTGACGTAGCTATGATCCCCAGTACGGTGGCGGAGCTGGATCTGGATACCGCCGAGAAGATCGTGCGCCTGGTCGATATGCTGGAAGATCTGGACGATGTGCAAAACGTCTATTCCAACGCAGAAATCAGCGACGAAATCATCGAGCAGCTAGGGTGAACCTGGCGTAGACTCTGACCCAAGGGAGGCTGGTGCCTCCCTTTTTTATAGCGATTTCACGGTACTGAACGGCGAGGGCTGCAGCGTAATGTCACTGATACTGGGGATTGACCCCGGCTCGCGGATTACCGGTTTCGGTATCGTGCGACACCAGGCTGGCCGCTGTGAATATGTTACTTCTGGCTGTATTCGTCTTGGCGATGGCCCATTTCCTGAGCGCCTGCAAAAGATTTTTCAGTATTTATCCGAACTGATAACCCAGTATCAACCGACTGTCGTCAGTATCGAGCAGGTGTTTATGGCGCGTAATCCGGACTCGGCCCTGAAGCTGGGGCAGGCAAGGGGAGCCGCTATTGTCGCTGCGGTGAATGCCGGGTTGGCGGTGAATGAGTACAGCGCAAGGCAGGTAAAGCAATCAGTGGTAGGGACCGGCGCAGCGGATAAGAAGCAGGTGCAGCATATGGTGACCCAGTTGCTGAGCCTGGCCGGCACGCCGCAAGCCGATGCCGCTGATGCGCTGGCGATCGCGCTTTGTCATGCGCACCTCAGCGGCGTACAGAAACAGTTGGGCAATTCGGCGTTGGCGATGCGTTGTGGTCGCCTGCGCCGGCGTTGAACAGAATCAGGGAGTAGCTGAGTGATAGGACGTTTGACCGGAGTTCTGCTGGAAAAGCAGCCGCCACACATCGTGCTGGACGTGCAGGGTGTTGGTTACGAGCTGGATGCTCCCATGAGTACTTTTTACCAGTTGCCGTCGTTGGGTGAGCAAGTAACCCTGCACACCCATATGGTGGTGCGCGAAGACGCTCAGCTGTTGTATGCGTTTTCTGACAAGCGCGGGCGCGAGCTGTTTCGGGAGCTGATTCGCTTGAACGGCGTTGGCCCCAAGTTGGCGCTGGCGCTGATGTCGGGTATGGAAGTGGACGAGCTGGTGATGGCGGTACAGCACCAGGATGTCAGCGCGCTGGTGCGCGTACCTGGCGTTGGCAAGAAAACCGCAGAGCGTCTATTAATTGAGTTGCGTGATCGCTTCAAAGCCTGGGAGTCTCTGCCCGGTAGCGTGCCACTGGCGGTTGCCGGTCACGCCGCTGCGCCCGCCGCCAAGCCCAGCGCCGATGCCGTGAGCGCGCTGATTTCTCTGGGGTACAAGCCGCAGGAAGCCAGTAAGGCAGTTGCCGCTGTCGACGAGGAAGGGCTCTTCAGTGAAGAGTTGATTCGCCGTGCGCTCAGGGGCATGGTGTAACCAGCCCGCAGGACCTATCACCATGGATAACGCATGCTTGAAGAAGATCGTTTGATTGCTGCTGCCCCACGGCAGCAGGAAGATGTAATAGACCGGGCAATTCGGCCTTATAAACTCGCTGAGTATATTGGTCAGCCCGCTGTGCGCGAGCAGATGGAGTTGTTCATCAAAGCCGCCAAAGGGCGTGGCGAGGCGCTGGATCATGTGCTGATTTTTGGCCCGCCCGGTCTGGGTAAAACTACACTTGCCAACATCATTGCGCAGGAAATGGGCGCGCAAATAAAAAGCACCTCTGGCCCGGTGCTGGAGCGGGCGGGTGATCTTGCCGCGCTGCTGACCAATCTAGAGGCCGGCGATGTTCTCTTTATCGACGAAATTCATCGTCTCTCGCCTGTGGTGGAGGAGATACTCTACCCGGCGATGGAGGACTATCAGCTCGATATCATGATCGGCGATGGCCCGGCCGCTCGCTCCATCAAGCTCGATCTTCCCCCGTTTACCCTGGTAGGCGCCACCACGCGCGCCGGCATGCTGACCAATCCGTTGCGTGACCGCTTTGGTATCGTTCAGCGCCTTGAGTTTTATGGTGTGGATGATCTGTCGACTATTGTTGGTCGTTCAGCAAGCATTCTTGGGTTGCAGATGGACCCGGAGGGCGCGCGTGAAATCGCCCGCCGCTCGCGGGGTACGCCGCGTATCGCCAACCGCTTGTTGCGCCGGGTTCGCGACTTTGCCGAAGTGCGCAGCCAGGGCGCCATCACCCGTGAGGTGGCCGATAAGGCCTTGAATTTGCTGGATGTTGACGAGCAGGGCTTTGATCACATGGATCGACGATTGCTGCTGACCATGATCGACAAGTTCGATGGCGGGCCTGTGGGTATTGATAACCTGGCGGCGGCTATTAGTGAAGAGCGCCACACTATCGAAGACGTGCTTGAGCCCTATCTTATTCAGCAGGGCTTCATCATGCGTACGCCCCGTGGTCGCGTAGTAACACGGCATGCTTATCTGCACTTTGGTTTGAATCTACCCAGTCGTATGGCGCCGCATGCGGCGGATTTGTTTGACGACCCGTCAGCGCCAGATTCGCCATAAAAAATATTTTGCATTTAACGAGGTTGCCCACTATGCAAAACCTTAACTTGGCTCTACATTATGCGCGTTGAACGTCCAGGGCCGCCATTCGTGCTGAAAGCCCGCGTCTACTTTGAAGATACCGATGCCGGTGGCATCGTCTACTACGTCAATTATCTGAAGTTTATGGAGCGTGCGCGGACGGAGCTGGTCCGTACTCTCGGGTTTGATCAAAGTGCTCTACAAAGAGAAAATGTCATCTTTGTTGTGCACTCTGTATCGGCGCGTTATCACGCGCCTGCGCGCCTGGATGATGAACTTGTCGTGTCTGCGGTTGTCTTGGAACTCAAGCGCGCGAGTATTCGCTTCCGTCAGCAGGTCAAGCGGGCGGATGGTGAATTGCTGTGTGAAGGGGAGGTATTAGTCGCCTGCGTTAGTGCAGACCGATATCGGCCCAGAGTAATACCCGAGACTATGCGGGATGCCTTCAACCAATTGGTTGCGGCAGATAACGATGAAGGGAACCTATGAGTAAGCGAGGAGTGGTGAAGCGTGCAAGCTGATCAAATGTCTATGTGGCACCTGGTTTCAGGCGCCAGTGTGCTGGTACAGCTGGTGATGCTCACGCTGCTGACAGCGTCTGTGGTGTCATGGGTGATGATTTTTCAGCGCAGCAGCTTTATGCGCTCCGCGAAGAATGCGCTGGATGATTTTGAGGATCGTTTCTGGTCCGGTGTTGATTTATCCCAGCTTTACCGTCAGGTGACAGGCTCGCCTGATGAAGATTCCGGTCTCGAGCAGATATTTCGCGCCGGCTTCAAAGAATTCTCGCGCATGCGTCAGCAGTCCGGTGTTGATCCGGATGCGGTGATGGATGCGGTGCAGCGTTCCATGCGCGTGGCTATCTCGCGGGAAGAGGAGAAGCTCGAACAGCATTTGTCGTTTCTGGCTACGGTGGGCTCCACCAGCCCTTATGTGGGTCTGTTTGGTACGGTCTGGGGCATCATGAACTCGTTCCGTGGCCTGGCTACCGTTCAGCAAGCGACGCTAGCGACAGTGGCGCCGGGTATTGCCGAGGCGCTGATCGCTACGGCTATTGGTTTGTTTGCGGCTATTCCAGCCGTTGTGGCGTATAACCGTTTCTCTGCCCGCTCAGAGATGCTGATTGGGCGGTATTACACCTTTGCTGAAGAGTTCTCCAGCATCCTGCATCGCCGCGTTCACTCGCGTGATGAGTAAGTTGGAGAATTTATGAGTATGCACATGCAGCGCAGACGCCAGAAGCGTAAGCCGGTCGCCGAGATGAACGTCGTGCCGTACATCGACGTCATGCTGGTGTTGCTGGTGATCTTCATGGTAACGGCGCCCATGTTGAATCAGGGTGTGAAGGTTGATCTGCCACAAGTTTCCAGCGAGGTGCTGCCGTCTGACAGCAACCAGCAGGTGCTGACGCTCTCTGTTTTGGCCGACGGCACTTATTATTGGAATCTTGGCGAGTCGGTTGATACCGAGAACAAGACCGACAGTGCGGTTTCATTGGAAGCCATGACGGAAGGTGTCACCAAGATCATGCGCGCCAAGCCGGATACGCTGGTTTATATTCGTGGCGACAAGGCCGCGAACTACGGCGTGATCATGATGGCTATGGGCGCCTTGCAGCAGGCGGGTGTTCCTAATGTCGGCCTGATAACCGAGGCGCCGTGAATACGCCTGAGAATCGCCGGCGGGTTGATACGTCCGGGCGCTATTCATCGCCATTGCTTAAGGCATTGGCGGTGCATTTGGTGGTTGCGATTTTGCTGTTTGCCTCTTTCAGCACGGCGCCCAGCTTTGAGCCTGCCAGGCCGATTGTGCAGGCGACGTTGGTGCAGTTGGACTCGATGAGCCCCGCTACTACGCAGACCGATCAGAAGATCGCTGGCGAAGCGCAACGCACTGCGGCGCAGCGCAATGAAGCGGAAGAGCTGGAGCGCAAGAAACAACAGGAGCAGCAGCAAGAGAACACGCAAGCAGCGGCTGCGGCTGAGGCGAGGAAAGCGCAAGAGCAAAGGGCCGAAGAGCAAAAGGCCGCTGAACAAGCAGCAGCTGAAGCCGCTGCCGAGGCGAAATCCGAGGCTCAGGCCAAAGCGGAAGAGCAGCGTAAGGCCGCTGAAGTAGCTGCCGCCAAGAAGCGTGAAGAGGCGGAGCAGGCTGCTGAAGCTGAGGCGGCGAAGAAGCGCGCTGAAGCAGAAGCCGAGCGCAAGAAGGCTGAGGAAGAGGCTAGGCGTAAGGCGCAGGCGGCGGCTGAAGAAAGACGTAAGGCTGCCGAGGCGGCAGAAGCGAAGAAACGTGCGGAGGCCGATGCGGCGCGTAAGGCCCAGGAAGAAAGGCTGGCCAAGGCGCAGGCGGAACTGCTATCTGATGAGCCGCAGTATCAGCAGGCGCAGGCTGATCGCCCTGGTGATCAGGTTGCGGCCAATTATGATGATGTTATTCGCCGTTATGTGAGCGAGCAGTGGCGCAGGCCGCCGACAGCACGTAATGGCATGGTGGTTGAGGTTCAGTTAAGCATGTTGCCTACGGGGCAAATTACCGACGTGGTGGTCACTCGTTCTAGTGGTGACCCCGGGTTTGATCAATCTGCGGTTCAGGCTGTCCGAAATGTGGGCCGAATCCCGGAAATGCAAACGCTGTCACGCGATAATCCTGCAGCATTCGACCGTATGTATAGACAACGGCTGTTGCGCTTCAAACCAGAGGATCTGGCATTCTGATGAAACGATTTACGCAAGCACTGATCGCAGTGATTGCCCTGTGCACCGCGCAACTGGCGCTGTCGCAGGAGGCAATTGAAATTACCAGTGGTACCGATAAGGCTACCCCTATCGCCGTGGTGCCTTTTGGCTGGCAGGGCAGTGCGCCGCTGTCTGAAGACCTGGCGGATATCAGTGCCAACGATTTGCGCAATACTGGTATGTTTGCTCCGATGGAGCGCAGCAATATGCTGAGTTATCCGGTGCGGGGTGAAGAGATCAATTCCCGTGACTGGAAAATGATTGGCGTTGACTATGTGGTGGTAGGGCAGGTTACCAATCAGCCGGGCACAGACCGCTATGAGCTGAACTATAGTCTCTACAGTATTTTGCGTGAGCAGGTTTTGCTGTCAAAAACCGTGAGCGGTACTCAGTCTCAATTGCGCGATATGGCGCACCATTTGAGCGATGAGGTATTCGAGGAAATTACGGGGATAAAGGGTGCGTTCAATACCAAGTTGCTTTACGTTGCAGCTGAACGCTTTTCTGCCGATAACACCCGTTACACGCTGCAGCGCTCCGATTATGATGGCGCGCGTGCGTCGACGTTGTTGCAGTCGCGTGAGCCGATTTTGAGCCCGTCCTATGCGCCGGACGGTCAGCGAATCGCCTATGTATCCTTTGAGTCGCGTCGTCCGGAAATTTATGTGCACTATATTCAGACGGGCCGTCGCGAGCGGATCACCAGTTTTGAAGGCTTGAACGGCGCTCCGGCGTGGTCGCCAGATGGTAATCGCCTGGCCTTTGTGTTGTCGCGCGACGGCAATCCGGAGATTTACGTGATGGACCTGGGCAGCAAGCAGATGCGCCGTATTACCAATCATTTTGCGATTGATACCGAGCCGAGCTGGATGGACAACAACACCATCGCCTTTACCTCGGATCGAGGCGGCAAGCCACAGATCTACAAACAGAATATCAACGGCGGCTCTACCGAGCGCCTGACTTTTGTTGGTAATTATAATGCCAACGCAAAACTTTCCGTCGATGGTCGCACCATGGTTATGGTGCACCGTCAGGAAGGTTATCGTAATTTTCAGATTGCTACTCAAGACCTCAAACGGGGCAATCTGAGGGTTTTAACAGATACATCTTTGGATGAGTCACCTACTGTCTCACCCAATGGCGTTATGTTAATTTATGCTACCCGTCAACAGGGACGGGGTGTACTCATGCTGGTATCGACAAATGGTCGTGCGCGGTCGGTAATTCCGACTCAGTTCACAGACCTGCGCGTACCATCATGGTCCCCATACCTGCCATAGGGCGCACCAACACTAAACCATATGGGGTTAATAGGAGTTCATCATGGAAGTTATCAAGTTCGGTAAAATGGCTGCTCTGATTGTTGCTTTCGGCGTTGTTGTAGGTTGTTCGTCCAAGGGCGGCGACGCTTCCGGCACTGGTGCAGTTGATCCTAACGCTGGTTACGGCGCAGGCACTTCTGGCGCAGGTATGGACAACGGCATGAGCAGTGAAGAAGCCGCTCTGCGTGCCGTTACCACGTTCTACTTTGAATACGACAGTTCCGAGCTGAAGCAAGAGGCCATGCGCTCTCTTGATGTTCATGCCAAGGATCTGAAAGCTGCCGGTAACCGCGTTGTTCTGGAAGGTCACACTGATGAGCGTGGCACCCGTGAATACAACATGGCTCTGGGCGAGCGTCGTGCTGCTGCTGTTCAGCGCTACCTGGTACTGCAAGGCGTTTCTCCTGCGCAACTGGAACTGGTTTCCTATGGCGAAGAGAAGCCTGCTGTAATGGGTTCTAGCGAAGAAAGCATGGCTCAGAATCGTCGCGTAGAGCTGCGCAAGTAATAAAAGAGGTCTTATGAAAGGTTTCAGAGGAGTTGTACTTGCTTGTGTTCTCGCACCCATGGGCGCGATGGCGCAGGTGCCGGTGTCAGAAGGTAGTTCGGGTAATGCCGGCACCAACTATCCGGGCTCCTCTGTAGCCCCTCAGACCACGGCTGGCCTTTCTGGTGAAGGCCAGTTGTACCAACAGCTGTATCAGCTGCAGCAGGAAGTAACCATGCTGCGTGGCCTGCTCGAAGAGCAGGGCTACAAGTTGAAACAGATGGAACGCGATCAGCTGGAGCGCTACGAAGATATTGATCGTAGGTTGTCCAGTCAGAGCGCTCCTGCTTCATCGGCTGCAGAGCCAATCACCGGTGCTCCATTGTCGGGCGACCCTGCTGCCTCCGCGCCGGAAGAGAGTGCCACCCCGGCACCCGCAGATCCGGAGCGCGAAAAGCTGTTGTATGACGCTTCTTTTGACTTTGTCAAAACGCGCGATTTTGATAAGGCTATTCAGGCCTTTACCGCTTTCTTACGCCGCTACCCCGACAGTCAATACGCAGGTAATGCGCAGTACTGGCTGGGTGAGGTTTATTTGGTCCAGTCCGATCTTGATTCCGCTGGTAAAGCTTTCGCTCAGGTGATTAGCCGCTACCCGGACCATCGCAAGGGCTCGGATGCAATGTACAAGTTGGGTGAGGTTGAACGTCGCTTGGGGCACGATGACAAAGCGCGTGACCTGTTTCAGCAAGTGGTGAGTAAGTACCCAGACTCATCCGCCGCGCAACTAGCTGGGCGCGAACTGAACACCCTTAACTGAGCTTTTTGGCCATCTGGCCGCGTTTTCTGTTTTTGCAGCTCGCTGTTTGGCGAGCTGCCTTTTCTGGTTTAAGCCCTCCGATTACCCACTTCACTGGGATACCTTAGATGACCACGGCTCATACTCCCGCTAAAGCGGTCGTTCTGCTCTCCGGCGGACTCGACTCCGCAACGGTGCTGGCGATGGCGCAGTCGCAGGGTTATCAGTGTTACAGCGTGAGCTTCGATTATGGCCAGCGGCATCGAGCCGAACTCAATGCCGCCAAGGCGCTGGCGCAAGCTGCCGGGGTGGTCGAGCATAAGGTGATTGGCCTTGATTTCGATGGTATGGGCGGCTCCGCGCTGACAGATACCGACGTGGCAGTGCCGGAGCAGGCGCAGCAGGGCATCCCGGTGACCTACGTTCCGGCCCGCAATACCGTATTTCTGGCATTGGCGCTCGGGTGGGCAGAAGTGCTGAGTGCGCGGGATATTTTCATTGGTGTCAATGCGGTGGACTACTCGGGCTATCCGGATTGCCGACCTGAGTTTGTCGCCGCCTTCGAGCAGCTGGCGAACCTGGCGACGCGCGAAGGTGTTGAAGGGGATGGTTTTCGTATCCAGGCGCCACTGCAGCATTTGAGTAAAGCCGAAATTGTGCAGGCTGGTACTCGTCTTGGGGTGGATTACAGTCAGACCGTATCCTGCTACCAGGCGAGCGAGCACGGGTTAGCCTGTGGTCGCTGCGACAGCTGCCGTCTGCGTGCCGAAGGCTTTGCTGCTGCGGGGCTTGTGGATCCCACGCGCTATCGTTGAAGATTGGGTTGTGTTAAAAAAGCTTGAATTTAACTGATAAATCAGTAATATACCGCTCGTCCAAACGGGTCGTTAGCTCAGTTGGTAGAGCAGTTGGCTTTTAACCAATTGGTCGTAGGTTCGAATCCTACACGACCCACCATTTTGGATCCCTCCTGATATTCGCTTTAAAATCCTTATTTGCTGCGGTCTGCCAGCAGGCATAGAGTCTGTATTGCTCGCTTTGCGGTGTTCTGTTTCTCATTGCACTGCAGTTTTAGCTTCCTGCTAGTCGACGCCAGCTGATGGGTACGGCGTTAGCCTGCCTGTAACGCAGCCGCCTTCGGCATGTCTGCTGCATCAGCGCGGCGTGATACAATCCTGGTCTTCTATTGTTCTCCGGATGGATGAGAATATGTCGCAGATTTCTGAACGCCTGCTGGTGCAGGCACACCTTGATGCCAAGGCTCCAGCACTGCTGAGCGACGCAGAAAAGGCGGATTACAAAGCCCGTATCGCGGCCTCTCTCAAAGCGCACAACGCGGTGCTGGTAGCGCATTACTATACCGACCCGATACTGCAGGAGCTGGCTGAAGAGACCGGTGGCTGCGTATCTGACTCCCTTGAGATGGCGCGCTTCGGTCGAGATCATCCCGCCAGCACCTTGTTGGTTGCGGGTGTTCGCTTTATGGGTGAGACCGCTAAAATCCTCAGTCCGGAGAAGCGCGTGCTGATGCCGACGCTCGAGGCGACCTGCTCGCTGGATATCGGTTGCCCGATTGATGAGTTTTCCGCGTTTTGTGATCAGCATCCAGATCGCACTGTGGTGGTCTATGCCAATACCTCGGCGGCGGTCAAAGCGCGCGCAGATTGGGTCGTGACGTCCAGTTGCGCACTACCAATCGTTGAGCATTTGATGGATAAGGGTGAGAAGATTCTCTGGGCCCCCGATCAACACCTGGGTAACTATATTCAGCGCGAAACTGGCGCAGACATGCTGCTGTGGGAAGGTTCTTGCATCGTGCATGAGGAGTTCAAGGCCAAAGCGCTGGAAGACTTGCTCAAGGTTCATCCAGAGGCCGCAGTGCTGGTTCACCCCGAATCACCGCAGTCAGTCGTCGAATTGGCGGATGTGGTTGGTTCTACCAGTCAGCTGATCAAGGCGACGCAGGAGTTGCCTAACCCCACCTTCATCGTCGCGACCGATCGCGGTATTTTTTACAAGATGCAGCAGGCTGCGCCTGATCGTTTGTTGATTGATGCGCCTACCGCGGGTAATGGTGCGGCGTGCCGCAGTTGTGCTCACTGCCCATGGATGGCAATGAACACGCTGCCACGCGTGCTGCAAAGCCTGGAGCAGGGCACTGATGAGATCTTGGTGGATGCGCAGCTCATTCCACGTGCGGTCAAGCCCCTAGACCGCATGCTCGACTTCACCCGTTTAGCCAATATGGCGGTAAAGGGTAACGCCTGACCGCTAGCGGCGACTGAGTGTGCTCAGTCGCCGCGGTGTCTTCTGGCTGACAAGGTTGATCCATTAAGCGGATCTATGCCTTAAAGCGATTCAATCTGTCTGCGCTGGCGCGCCAGTTCGTCCTGGCGTGCGCGTATACGTGAGCTCATGACAAAACTGCCGTTGGCGCGCTTGAGCGCAAGATCAAGCTGCTCGCCGGCCTGGTCGGTATCGCCTGTCAGCATAAAGTACTCGGCCCGAGCCAAATGAACGCCCAGAATATTGCCCGCCAATCCGCGGATCTCTGCAGCCAGGTACCAGACATCGGGATCGCCCGTGCGTTGGCTCGCCAAGCGGTTGATGGCTTGCTCGGCCGCGGCGTAGTTCTGCTGTTTGAGGAGTAAGTCGGCCTCAATAAATTGCAGCGGATAGTTGCCAGGGTAGTTGCGCAACAGCTCTCGGGTGCGAGTGAGGGCTGATGCTAGTCGGCCACGGTTATTATCGATTTCGACCTGGGCCAGAGCAACGGTAAGATTGTGCGGCTCTTTCTCCAGTAACGGTGCCAGGGTTTCTTCTGCCTGGTCATGCTGGCCGCCACGGGTTAGCGCCAGCGCTAGGCCATAGCGCGCAGCGTCATGGTTGCCGTCGTGTTCATCCAGCAGTATGCCAAAGCGTTTCGCTGAGAGCCCCGGGCTACTCTCGTAATGAATCTGCACGCGTGCGCGCATCATCTGGTACTCGACTGTATCGTCTTCGCCGCCAACAGGTAGTTGCGCTGCACGGTTACGCGTATCAGCCATACGCGACTGGCTAACCGGGTGAGTCAGCAAGAACTCGGGCGGAGTGGAGTCGAAGCGGCTCAGTTGTGCCAGGCGCTCAAACATATTGGGCATCGCCAGCGGATCGTAGCCAGCGGCGACCAGGTTGGTCAGGCCAATACGGTCAGCTTCTTGCTCATTTTGTCGCGAGAAGCGGCGCTGCTCCTGAATCGCGGCGGCCTGGGTCGAGGCCAGTGCCGCAAAGCCGGCGTCACCGCCACCCGCAGCGGCCAGTATTATGCTGGCGAGCATGGCTGTCATGAAGGGTACTTGCATCTTTTGTTGCTGCTCCAGGCCACGCGCGAAATGCCGTTGTGACAAGTGAGCCAGTTCGTGGGCCATTACCGAGGCAAATTCAGCTTCAGTCTGCGCGTGCAAGAACAACCCGGCGTTTACGCCGACAACGCCGCCGGGTGCGGCGAAGGCGTTTAGTTGTGGACTGTCGATCATGACAAAGGCCAGCCGCCGATCAGCTAGCTGACTGGTTTCTGCCAGCGCGTAGACGCGGCTTTCAACGAAGCTCTTGAGCTGCGGATCTTCCAGTGTCGGTACCGCGCCGCGCAGCATCGTCAGCCAGGTGCGGCCTAGTTGGTATTCCTGCTCGCGTGACATCATGGAAGAGCTGGTGTCTCCCAAGGTGGGCAGGTTATAACCGTCGTCGGACTGCGCAGGCAGTGCAGGCAGCACCAGAGCAGCGCCGAGCAAAGCACTTGATAGCCAGCGTGCAGCGGGTGTTCTTGTCGTTGTCATATTTTGCTTCATACCCATGAGTACAAGTTGTCTGTCGGCGTGCTGACAAGGCTATACTGTGGCCCATTCGTTCTGGAGTGTATGCATGGTCTCTGAGTCACAAAACCTGCCTTTCGATTGTTATCTTGATGCGCGAGGTCTTAGCTGCCCTTTGCCCTTGCTGAAAGCCAAGCAGGCGCTTAACAGCATACTATCAGGACAGACTCTACATGTGGTGGCTACGGATGCCGGTTCGCAGCGTGACTTTCAGCGCTTTGCCGAACTCTCTGGTCACCAGCTATTGGCCGCCCGCGAATTGGACGGCGAATTCCTTTATTGGTTGCGCAAAGCAGAATAATTACCATGTTAAAAGTGTTTCAAGGTTGGGTTCAGCGCTACTTTTCTGATGAAGAAGCTGTGGTGCTGGCTGTTGTACTGGCGTTGGGTTTCGCCATCATCATCACCTTTGGGGACAAGCTCGCGCCTTTGCTGACGGGGGTGGTGCTCGCCTACTTGCTGCAGGGTCTGGTCACGCGTCTGCAACGCTGGCATTTCCCGCACTGGGTCGCGGTGTGGTTGGTGTTCCTGGTCTTTCTCGGCGCCCTGGCTGCGCTGTTGGGCGTTATTCTGCCGCTGGTTTGGCGGCAAATGTTGAATCTGTTCAATGAAGCGCCGCGCATGATTGGTGAGTGGCAGGACCAGCTTATGCATTTGCCCGAGCTCTACCCCTCTATCGTGACTGAAACCCAGATTGAGCGCCTGATCTCGTCGGTCAATGGCGAGGTGGGGCAATTTGGCCAATGGGTACTGTCGCAGTCGCTGTCCAGCCTGCCTTTTGTTATCACCATGCTGGTGTATCTGGTACTGGTGCCGATTCTGGTGTTTTTCTTTCTCAAGGATAGCCAGCAGCTGACCGGTTGGTTAGTGCGCCATTTACCCCGCGAGCGACGGCTGATGAAGCTGGTCTGGCAGGAAATGAATGAGCAAATCGGCAACTATATACGTGGCAAGGCGGTTGAGATTCTTATCGTGGGGGTCGTGACCTACATCTCGTTCGCCATTTTGGGCGTTAACTACGCAGCCCTGTTGGCCGTTCTGGTGGGGTTGTCGGTGCTGGTGCCCTATATAGGCGCTACGGTGGTGACTATTCCCGTTGCCATGATTGGCCTGTTTCAGTGGGGCTTGAGCAACGAGTTTATGGTGCTGATGGTGGTGTACGGCGTGATCCAGATGCTCGATGGCAACGTGCTGGTGCCGGTACTGTTTTCCGAGGCGGTTAATCTTCACCCGGTCGCTATCATCGCCGCAGTGCTTATCTTTGGCGGGTTGTGGGGCTTCTGGGGCGTGTTCTTTGCTATTCCGCTGGCCACCTTGTTCAAGGCTGTGCTCTACGCTTGGCCGCGTGGCCTGGAAGCCGCCAGCGATACCTCGGACGCCTCGGTCACCCCGCAATAAGCATTGCAGGGTAACCAGGCGGTTACTCAGTCAAGCGCTTGCACGGCCGCCAGTACGTCGGCCACGTGCCCGGGCACCTTGACCTTGCGCCACTCCTGCCGCAGCACGCCCTTGGCATCGATCAGGAAGGTGCTGCGTTCAATACCTTCGTACTCCTTGCCATAGAGCTTTTTGAGTTTGATTACGTCAAACAGCTTGCACAGCTCTTCTTCCGGGTCGCTGATCAGCTCAAAGGGAAACTCATGCTTGGCCTTGAAGTTGGCGTGGGTGCGCAGGCTATCGCGCGAAACGCCATAGATTACTGCGCCAGCGTCGCGGAATGCGGCAAACTGATCACGGAAGTCCTGGCCTTCGGTCGTGCAGCCGGGCGTGTTGTCCTTGGGGTAGAAGTAGATCACCGCCTTGCTGCCCGCCAGGCTCTCGGGGCTGACGGTCTGCTCGTTGGTCGCTTTGGCTGTAAACGCGGGGAGTGGCTTGTTGAGTTCGATGGTCATAGTTGCCTCGTCAGGTTCAGTGCAAAGGGCGCCAGGGTTCGATCACGGCATCAAGATTGAGTTCGTCACAGAAATCCAGGAACTGCTCTCGCAGCCAGCTAAGCTGCGTTCTCGCGGGTATGGCAATGGTCAGCGTGAGGTTGATCATCGCTGTCCCGGTATGCTGCGCCAGGTAGGTAAAGCTTTGCAGGTCTTCAATGTCAATGCTGAGCTGCTGGAAGAAAGTGCAGAGTTCGCCGACCAGCTCCGGTCGTTGCGCTGCAGTGACAAAGACATTGTAGGGCAGGGCCTGCGGGCGCTCCTCAATGCTCTGGCTGCGGCTCATCGACAGCACAAAGTGTTCGCGCTTGGCAAGCGGCGGCAACAGGGTTTCGAGTCTGGCCAGCGCGTCCCAATTGCCACTGACCTGAAGCAACAGCACTGCGCACGTGCCATGTCGGCTCATGCGGCTGTTGACTATGCTGCAGCGCTGTTCCGTGCACAGACGGGTCAGCATGCTGGCTAGCGCCGTCGTTTCCTGACCCATCACGTTGATGACCAGATACTGATCGCGTTGACTGGGGGTGCTGGACATGATGATCCTCAAAAAAAGGGGTAACGAGTGCCGGTTGGCACACGAAAACGCAGCGGCTATTGTCACAGCCTGCTCCCGGCGGTTCAACTGCCAGTTTTAGCGGCCAACAGGTGCTATTTGAGTGTGGGCGTCCCTTGTGCTGGCTGCACGGCGAAAGTACCATTGTCGTTTAATGTTTCAAGTGGAGCAGTTGCATGATTTCAGGCAGCCTGGTGGCGCTGGTAACACCGATGGATTCCCGCGGGAATCTTGATTGGGAGGCACTTGAGCGCCTGATTGACTTTCATCTGGAAAATGGCACCGATGGCATTGTTGCCGTGGGCACCTCTGGCGAGTCCGCCACCCTGGATATGGGTGAGCACAAGGAAGCCATTCGCCGCGTGGTACAGCAGGTTGCTGGCCGTATTCCGGTTATTGCCGGTACCGGTGCCAACTCCACCCGCGAAGCGGTCGAGCTGACTGAAGCTGCCCGCAGCGTCGGAGCCGATGCGGCGCTATTGGTAACGCCTTACTACAACAAGCCAACGCAAGAAGGTTTGTATCTGCATTACAAGCATATCGCTGAAACCGTCGCCATTCCGCAGATTCTGTACAACGTTCCAGGCCGTACCGCATGCGATATGTTGCCGGAAACCGTTGAGCGTCTAGCGGATATCAGCAATATCGTCGGTATCAAAGAGGCTACGGGTGACTTGCAGCGCGCAGCGGAAGTGATCCAGCGCGTAGGCGACCGCATGGCAGTCTATTCCGGTGACGATGCTACCGCCGCAGAACTTATCCTGTTGGGCGGCAAAGGCAATATTTCGGTCACTGCCAACGTTGCACCGCGCGCCATGCACGAGCTGTGTGCGGCCGCCTTGCGTGGTGATCATGATGCAGCACGCAGCATGAACGATGCCTTGATGCCGCTGCATAAAACACTGTTTATCGAGTCCAACCCCATTCCGGTGAAGTGGGCGCTGTTGGAAATGGGGCTGATCGCCGACGGTATTCGTTTGCCGCTAACCCCGCTTAGCTCACGTTGTCACGATACGGTTCATGAAGCCCTGCGTCAGTGCGGCTTGCTTTGATCAAACCGGAAACCTGTTTACCAAGGAAACGTTTATGAAGCCTGTGCTTAGCGCACTGACTATAGGTGTACTGGCCAGCCTCAGCGGCTGTGGTTATCTGATGGGCGATGAAGGTTATTTCCGCGATCGCGGCAGTGACTACCAGGACGCGCAAGTGCAACCACGCATGACGGTGCCAGCGGATCTGCAGAGCAAGCCGATTGGTGACTTGTTGCCAGTTCCAGGGCAGATTTCTGCCACAGGGGTTTCCGCGAAGGATTATGAAACCCCACGCCCTCAGCCCATGCTGGCGAGCGCTGATACTGCAGCCTTTTCCTTGCAGCAGGATGGTCGCGACCGCTGGTTGTTGGCGCAATTGCCGGCGACTGACGTATGGCCTTTGCTAGAGCGTTTCTGGGCAGATTATCAAGTGCCAATGGCGCAGCATGACCGCGCGCTGAGCCAGTTTTCGACTGACTGGATGGATTTCTCCAAGGGAGCCTACAGTCCACTGGTTCGTCGCTTGCTGCCAACGCTGGAAGAAGGGCGTCGTATCGATGGCGAAGAGCAGCGTTTTCGCATCCGTCTTGAGCCTGGCGTCAATGCCGGTTCCAGCGAAGTGCGAGTCATTCATCAAAGCCGCGATATCGGCGATGATGACAGCGAGTGGCCAAGCCGGTCCGATATCTCTGGCTTCGAGCGCGGCCTGTTGGCCGAGCTGGAAACCTACCTCAACCAGAGCATAGCCAATCGCAACAGTGGCCAGGGCTCCAGTCTTGCCAACATCGGTCCGATCCAGACCTCCCTTGAGCAGGACGGCGCAGGCAACAGCGTGCTGGCGATGAGCACTGACTTTAATCGTGCCTGGGTTGAAGTCGGTGACTCTCTCTCGCGTGCCGATGTGTTGGTAACCGACTTTAACCGCAGCTCCGGTGTGTACTACGTCGACCTGGATCAGACGCGTAGCGACAAGGAAGAACCTGGTTTCTTCTCTGGCTGGTTTGGCGGCGACGACGAAGACGAGAAAGACGAGAGCGCGGCGGCGAGCCAGATCCAGGTGCGCCTGACGCCAGTCTCTAATCGTATTGAAGTGACAGTAGACGCTGGCATCGAAAAGGCCGCTGATGGCACTGTCGCCCGCGACTTGCTGCAGAAGATCCGGGATAACCTGAACGAAGGGTCCTGAGCTAGTGCGCTACTGTTCCCTTGGTAGTGGTAGTAAGGGTAACGGTACGCTGATCGAGCAGGGCAACACCCGGCTGCTGGTAGATTGCGGCTTCAGTCTGCGCTCCACCGAGCAGCGCCTGCGTCAGGCAGGTATCGGTGGTGATCAGCTGACGGCGATACTGGTGACGCACGAGCACTCTGATCATATTCAGGGTGTAGCAAAGCTGGCACGTCGTTTCGATCTGCCCGTCTACCTGACGCCCGGCACGGGTTACGCCTTGCGTCAGGAAGGCCTGGATTTGCGCTGGATTGATCTGCACAGTCCGCTGTTGATAGGCGACCTGGAAGTCAGCCCGGTCGCGGTGCCCCATGATGCGCGCGAGCCTTGTCAGTTTGTGTTTGATAATGGCCGCGAGCGTTTAGGAGTGCTGACTGACACTGGCAGCATTACACCCTGGATCGTAGAGCAATACGCCAGGCTGGATGCGCTCTTTCTGGAAGCCAACTATGACCCGCACATGCTGGCGTACGGTCCCTATCCTGGCTTTCTTAAGGCGCGAGTTGGCGGAGAACTGGGGCATTTGAGTAATCAGCAGGCTGCCAGCCTGCTGGGCATGATTGATCTGGAGCAGTTGCAGCACATTGCCGTTGCCCACATCAGTGAAAAAAACAACCGGCCAGAACTGGCGCGTGACGCATTAACTGATGCGTTAGCGGGTTGGTCTGGCGAATTGCTGCTGGCAGAGCAGAATCAGGGCCTGCCTTGGCAGACGATTTCGGGATTATCCCATCACCATTGCGCGCAAAGCGGGAGCCGATAATGGAAAAACGTACTGAACTGTATCGCGGTAAGGCCAAATCGGTTTACACCACAGATGATCCGGACCGGCTGATCCTGCTGTTCCGTAACGACACCTCCGCTTTTGATGGGAAAAAGATCGAACAGCTCGATCGTAAAGGCATGGTTAACAACCGCTTTAATGCCTTCATCATGCAAAAACTGCAGGACGCCGGTATTCCTACCCAGTTCGATCGCCTGGTGTCCGATACCGAGTGTCTGGTCAAAAAGCTCGACATGATTCCGGTCGAATGCGTAGTGCGAAACTACGCGGCCGGTAGCCTGGTCAAGCGCCTGGGTGTTGAAGAGGGCATGGCGCTAACGCCGCCGACCTTTGAGTTGTTTCTGAAGGACGACGCCAAGGGTGACCCCTTCATTAACCAGTCGCACGTCGTCACCTTCGGTTGGGCCACCGCCGAGCAGCTCACGCGCATGCAGGAGCTGACCCTGCAGGTCAACGACGTACTCAAAGCCATGTTTGATGACGCTGGCCTGATGCTGGTCGACTTCAAACTGGAGTTCGGTCTGTTCAAGGGTGAAATCGTGCTGGGCGACGAGTTCAGTCCCGACGGCTGCCGTCTGTGGGACAAAGAAACCCGCAAGAAAATGGATAAGGACCGCTTCCGTCAGGGCCTGGGCGGCGTGATCGAAGCCTACGAAGAAGTCGCCAAGCGTCTGGGCGTCGAACTTCCCTGAACGCGCCGGCAGCTTCCGTCAAACAGGCGAAAGCTGCTACCATGCGCACCGACTTGGAGAGTTGCCGGAGTGGTCGAACGGGACGGATTCGAAATCCGTTGAACTGGCAACAGTTCCCAGGGTTCGAATCCCTGACTCTCCGCCACCATTTCCCCTAATACCCTGATTGTTAAAGGTTTTTTTGTTTTTTATTAGACTTGTAGACACTTTGGTAGACACTCTGTCTTGTTGCTTGTTGCTTGTTGCTTGTTGCTTGTTGCTTGTTTCTGCTTCAGATACTCGCCCTATAGCTCTGCTAGCCCCACACCGGGGCGGCATGCACTGGTCCCGTTGCCCTGAACACCAGCACTTCAGTAAAGCCCTTGGCAATCCGCAGCAAAAAAAGCATTATGCTGTTAATTGCTCACACGAAGTTCCCCTCTCGGCGGCATGGATGCCTCGCTTTTCTCGCACTAGCTTCATCCCCCGCATGGCAGTTCGTTGCGTGGCGCTGAACGCTGAATGATTCGGCCGTGATGGACTTAGGCCACGCTGGCTTAACGTCGGATAGGAAATATACAAAACATGCGTAACAGACTGCGTTGGCAGGGAAATGCTCATTTTCTGATCAGAATGTTAAATCGCGCATATACAGCGCCTTCGGTTTAATCACTGTTTCCCACACCTGGCACTCTCGCGACCTGATTTTTAACAAGCCTCGTAAAGCCGAAGCACCACCCTGGCAACAGACGACTACATTGGCATCCGTAGCGTTCGTATAATACCGTGCTCAATTTCGAGCCAACGGTTATATAAATAGGAAAACTGAATGACCAGCACCCAACAACGCGCCGAACTGCAACGGCGCATCTGGCAAATCGCCAACGATGTACGCGGCGCCGTCGACGGCTGGGATTTCAAGCAATACGTGCTGGGCACGCTGTTTTACCGCTTTATCAGCGAAAACTTCGCCAGCTACATCGAAGGCGGTGACGACAGCATCCGCTATGCAGAGCTGGCCGACAGCGTGATCACCCCGGAGATCAAAGACGACGCCATCAAGACCAAAGGCTACTTCATCTACCCCAGCCAGTTGTTTTCCAAGGTGGCGGCCGGGGCCAACACCAACGAAAGCCTAAATACCGACCTGGCCACCACCTTTGCCGCCATTGAAGCCTCCGCCAACGGCTATCCGTCGGAACAGGACATCAAAGGCTTGTTTGCCGACTTCGACACCACCAGCAACCGTCTGGGCAACACGGTGAAGGATAAAAATCTGCGCCTGGCCGCTGTGCTCAAGGGCGTGGCCGAGCTGAACTTTGCCGATTTCGCCGGTAGCACCATCGACCTGTTTGGCGATGCCTACGAGTTCCTGATCTCCAACTACGCCGCCAACGCTGGCAAATCCGGCGGCGAGTTTTTCACCCCACAGCATGTGTCCAGGCTGATTGCCCAGCTCGCCATGCACAAGCAAACCAGCGTCAACAAGATTTACGACCCGGCCTGCGGCTCCGGCTCGCTGCTGCTGCAAGCCAAAAAACATTTTGACGCGCACATCATTGAAGAAGGCTTCTTTGGGCAAGAGATCAACCACACGACCTACAACCTGGCGCGGATGAACATGTTCTTGCACAACATCAACTACGACAAGTTCAACGTCCAGCTAGGCAACACCCTGATCGCCCCGCATTTTGGCGACGACAAGCCCTTTGATGCCATCGTCTCCAACCCGCCGTACTCGGTGAAGTGGATCGGCAGCGACGACCCCACCCTGATCAACGACGAGCGCTTTGCCCCGGCGGGCGTGCTCGCGCCCAAGTCCAAGGCCGACTTTGCCTTTGTGTTGCACGCGCTCAGCTACCTGTCCAGTAAAGGCCGCGCCGCTATCGTCTGCTTCCCCGGCATCTTTTACCGGGGCGGAGCCGAAGCCAAGATCCGCCAGTATCTGGTGGATAACAACTACGTCGAAACGGTGATTTCGCTGGCGCCCAACCTGTTCTACGGCACCACCATCGCCGTGACCATTCTGGTGCTGTCCAAACACAAAACCGACACCACCACCCAGTTCATCGACGCCAGCGGTGAAGCATATTTCAAGAAAGAAACCAATACTAATGTGCTAACGGATAAGCACGTCGAAGACATCATGCGGGCGTTCGACAGCAAAGAGAACGTTGAACATTTCGCTCGCTCCGTGCCGTTCGAGGAAATCGCCGTCAACGACTACAACCTGTCGGTCAGCAGCTACGTTGAAGCCAAAGACAACCGCGCCGTGGTGGATATTGCCCAACTCAATGCCGAACTGCTTAACACCGTTGCCCGAATTGACCAGCTGCGCAAAGACATTGATGCCATCGTCGCAGAGATTGAAGCATGAGCAGCGGGAACTACTTGGACAAGCTCCTGGATGGCGTTGAGGTGGAGTGGAAGCCGCTGGGGGAGCTAGGCGAGTTAGTTCGTGGAAGCGGCTTGCCAAAAACCGATTTTACGGAGTCAGGCGTTCCAGCAATTCACTATGGACAGATTTATACTTACTATGGACTGTCTACGGAATCGACAAAATCTTTTGTCTCTCATGAAACAGCAAAGAAGCTAAAAAAAGTTAACACTGGCGATGTTGTAATTACAAATACAAGTGAAAACTTTGAAGATGTTGGAAAGGCATTGGTTTATTTGGGTAAACAACAGGCCGTTACGGGCGGACATGCAACTATATTCAAACCTGGCAAGATTGCCTTGGGTAAATATTTTGCTTATTTCACCCAAACGAGTTTGTTCTCAGGCGAAAAAAGAAGGTATTCCAAAGGCACAAAAGTAATTGATGTCTCAGCAAGTGATATGGCAAAAATTCAAATCCCCATTCCCTGCCCAGACAATCCCAAAAAATCGCTTGAAATCCAGGCCGAGATCGTCCGCATACTGGACACTTTCACTAAGCTGACCGCCGAGCTGACCGCCGAGCTGACCGCCCGCAAAAAACAATACAACTACTATCGCGATCAGTTGTTGAATTTTGAAGAGGGGGAAGTGGAGTGGAAAACGTTGGGGGAGCTATGCAGTATTAACGTTGGACAAGCGCCTGCGGTTAATGAAGTAGGCAAGTATCCATTTGTTAATGCAGGAACAACACCATCAGGTTATGTACCTGCCTACAACACCGAGCCAGGCACAATTACAACGCCTTCGCGTGGACAGGGCGGTATTGGATATGTGGGGTATCAAACCACTCGATTTTGGTGTGGCCCTCTCTGCTACAGAATACGCAGCACCAGTGCATTGATTTCGACTCGTTTTCTATATCATGTCATGGCCAATTCCATGAAAGACATAGTAGGGCTTGCGAATATGGCGGGAGTCCCGGCGCTGAACAAAAAGGAATTGGTTGGTTTTTCAGTACCCATCCCATCCCTCGCAGAACAAGCTCGCATCGTCGCCATTCTCGACAAATTCGACACCCTCACCAACTTTCTAACCGAAGGCTTGCCGCGCGAGATCGAGCTGCGTCAGACGCAATACGCGTATTACCGCGATTTGTTGTTGCGCTTCCCCAAGCCAGAACCTGTAGAGGCCTGAGATGGGTAAGACGCTGACCGAAATCGCCCAGCAGTTGAAAGATGCCGCCAAAAAGGTGCAACTGATCTACGCCTTCAACGGAGTAGGTAAAACGCGCTTGTCACGCGCATTCAAAGCGTTAATTGCACCCAAAGATGATACTGAGGATGCGCAGCCGTCAGCGTTGGCGCAAAAGAAAATTCTCTACTTCAGTGCGTTCACCGAAGATTTGTTCTATTGGGACAACGATCTGGAGGGTGACGCCGAGCCCAAGCTGAAAATCCAACCCAATGCATTCACCACATGGGTGCTTGAGGAGCAAGGTCAAGACCAGAATGTAACCTCTACCTTTCAGCACTACACCAATGACAAATTGACGCCGAATTTCAGCGCAGACTTTTCCGCGGTTCGCTTTTCATTCGAGCGCGGCAACAACGAGCACGAGCCCAACATAAAAATTTCCAAGGGCGAGGAAAGCAACTTTATTTGGAGCGTGTTTCATTCGCTGATTGAGCAGATGATTTCCGAGCTGAACATCGCAGAGGCCGCGAATCGGTCCACTGATGTCTTTAATAACTTGGAATACGTATTTGTGGATGATCCGGTCAGCTCTCTGGATGAAAATCACCTGATCGAATTGGCGGTTAATCTGGCGAGCCTGATCAAATCCAGCCAATCCGATCTGCGGTTCATCGTCACAACGCACAGTCCGCTGTTCTACAACGTGCTTTTCAATGAGCTGAAAGGCAAAGTCTGCTACATGCTGGAGCGTTTTGAGGATGCTAGCTTTGCCCTCACTGAAAAGCAGGGCGATTCCAACAAGAGTTTCTCCTATCACCTGTATTTGAAGCACACCCTCGAACAAGCGATTGCCGAAAACAAGGTTGAAAAGTATCACTTCACGTTGCTGCGCAATCTGTACGAGAAAACCGCCAGCTTTCTGGGTTACCCGAAGTGGTCGGAGCTTTTGCCTGATGACAAGCAGCTCTATCTGAGCAGAATCATCAATTTCACAAGCCACAGCACGCTGTCCAATGAAGCCGTTGCAGAGCCAACGCAGGCGGAGAAAGCGACTGTCAAACTGTTGCTCGATCACTTGAAGAGCAACTATGGCTACTGGCAGCAGGAACAACAACATGGTTGATTACATCAAGCCCATAGCTGAATCGAAAAACTTCATCGTTCTTGATAAATACACCCAGGAATGGAAGGTCAGTGAAAGCTACCAAAGCGAAGGTGATCTTGAGCGGGAGTTCATTCAGGATTTGCAGAATCAGGGTTATGAATACCTGCCCGGCCTGAACACGCCCGACGCCTTGCTTGCCAATGTGCGCGTGCAGTTGCAAACGCTTAATAACGTGCAGTTCGCCCATGGCGAGTGGCTGCGTTTTGTTGAAAGCTTTTTGGATAAGCCCAGCGATGGCATTGTCGAGAAAACCCGCAAGGTTCACGACGACTACATCCATGACTTCGTCTTTGACGACGGGCGCATCCAGAACATCTACCTGCTGGACAAGAAAAACATCGCCCGCAACAAGATGCAGGTGATCAAGCAGTTTGAGCAAACGGGCAGTCACGCTAACCGCTATGATGTGACGATTCTGGTCAATGGCCTGCCGCTGGTACAGGTGGAATTAAAAAAGCGCGGCGTTGCGATTCGTGAAGCCTTCAACCAGGTGCACCGCTACAGCAAGGAAAGCTTCAACAGCGAGTTTTCCCTGTTCAAGTATTTGCAGCTGTTCGTGATTACCAATGGCACCGACAGCCGGTACTTTGCCAACACCACCCAGCGCAACAAGAACAGCTTCGACTTCACCATGAACTGGGCGAAGGCGGACAACAGCCTTATCAGGGACCTGAAGGACTTCACCGCTACGTTCTTTCAGAAGCAGACTCTGCTTAATGTACTGCTGCACTACTCGGTGTTTGATGTTAGCAACACGTTGCTGGTGATGCGCCCGTACCAGATTGCCGCCACCGAGCGCATTCTGTGGAAGATTAACAGTGCGTATCAGACCAAACACTGGAGCGATATTGAGGGCGGTGGTTTCATCTGGCACACCACCGGCTCGGGCAAAACGTTGACCAGTTTCAAGGCGGCGCGGCTGGTAACCGAGCTGGACTTCATCGACAAGGTGTTCTTCGTGGTGGACCGCAAGGATCTGGACTACCAGACCATGAAGGAATACCAGCGTTTTTCACCGGACAGCGTGAATGGCTCTGACTCGACCTCCGGCCTTAAGCGTAATCTGGAAAAGGATGACAACAAGGTCGTGGTCACCACCATCCAGAAGCTCAATAACCTGATGAAGAGCGAAGCCGAGCTGCCCATCTACGGCAAGCAGGTGGTGTTCATTTTTGATGAATGCCACCGCAGCCAGTTTGGCGAGGCGCAGAAGAACCTGAAGAAGAAGTTCAAGAAGTTCTATCAGTTTGGTTTTACCGGCACGCCGATCTTTCCCGAGAATGCGCTGGGCGCTGACACCACCGCCAGCGTGTTTGGACGCGAGCTGCATTCGTATGTGATCACCGATGCCATTCGTGACGAAAAGGTGCTGAAGTTCAAAGTGGACTACAACGATGTGCGCCCGCAGTTCAAAGCCATCGAAACCGAGCAGGATGAGAAGAAGCTGAGCGCCGCGGAGAACAAGCAGGCTTTGCTGCACCCGGACCGCATCCGCGAGATCACCCAATACATCCTTAACAATTTTCGGCAGAAGACCCATCGGCTGCAGGCGGGCGCTGATCATAAGAGCAAGGGTTTCAATGCCATGTTCGCGGTCAGCAGCGTGGATGCCGCCAAGCTGTACTACGAGTCTTTCAGGCTACTGCAGAAAAATAGCGACAAGCCGCTGAGGGTGGCCACCATCTTCTCGGTTGCCGCCAACGAGGAGCAGGATGCGGTCGGCGACATTCAGGACGAAAGCTTTGATGTGTCGGCCATGAACAGCAGCGCCAAAGAGTTTTTGAGCGCGGCCATCGCCGACTACAACGTGCTGTTCAAAACCAACTTCAGCGTCGATAGCAATGGCTTCCAGAACTATTACCGCGACCTGGCCAAGCAGGTCAAAGCCAAGGAAATCGACCTGCTGATTGTGGTAGGCATGTTCCTAACCGGCTTTGATGCGCCTACGCTGAACACGCTGTTTGTGGACAAGAATCTGCGCTACCACGGCCTGATGCAGGCCTATTCGCGCACCAATCGCATTTATGACGCCACCAAAACCTTCGGCAACATCGTCACCTTCCGCGATCTGGAGCAGGCGACCATCGACGCCATCACCCTGTTTGGTGACAAGAACACAAAGAACGTGGTGCTGGAGAAGAGCTACAAGGAATACATGGAAGGCTTCACCGATGTGGTCACCGGTGAAGCGCGGCGTGGCTTTGTCGAGGTAGTGAATGAGCTGGAAACGCGCTTCCCCGACCCTGCCGCCATTGAGAAGGAAGCCGACAAAAAAGCCTTCGCCAAGCTGTTTGGCGAGTATTTGCGCGTAGAGAACGTGCTGCAAAACTATGACGAGTTCGCCAGCCTGAAGGCCTTGCAAAGCGTCGACATGAGCGACCGGGCAGCGGTGGAGGCGTTCAAGGCACAGAACTATCTGACGGACGAAGATCTGAGCGCACTGCAGACCATCAAGGTGCCTGCCGAGCGCAAGATTCAGGATTACCGCTCGACCTACAACGATGTGCGCGACTGGCTGCGCCGCCAGAAATCAGCCGATGAGAAAGAAAAATCCACCATCGACTGGGATGACGTGGTCTTTGAGGTGGATCTTCTCAAATCACAGGAAATCAATCTGGATTACATCCTGGAGCTGATCTTCGAGCACAACAAGAAAATCAAGAGCAAGTCGGACCTTGTGGATGAGGTGCGCCGAGTGATTCGCGGGAGCCTGGGCAACCGCGCCAAAGAGAGCTTGCTGGTGGACTTCATCAATCAGACCGATCTTGACCAGATTGGTGATAAGGCTAGTGTGATTGACGCCTTCTTCGCCTTTGCCCAAGCTAAGCAGCAGAGCGAAGCGCAAGCGTTGATCGCTGCCGAGAGCCTGAATGAAGAGGCAGCCAGGCGTTATATCACCACCTCGCTGAGGCGGGAGTTTGCCAGTGACAGCGGCACGGAGCTGAATGCCGTGCTGCCCAAGATGAGCCCGCTGAACCCGCAGTACCTGACGAAGAAGCAAAGCGTCTTTCAGAAGATTGCTGCGTTTGTGGAGAAGTTCAAGGGCGTGGGAGGGCAGATTTAGACCTGCCTTCAGCTTGTTCAGGGGGAGTATATGTACCTCCGACACCTTAATGATGTATGGGGCCAGGTTAGGCCTGCAATGTAACATCCGGTTCAATCCGGAAAGGCCCTCGAGGTAATTAGGGTCAGATGAACATACTCTCCTAACGCTCTCTTGGTCGAGCCGGCGTCCCTGTTCTAAGTAATTGCCTGCCCAGCAGAAATGCTCATCTGACCCTGGTTGTCCCCGGTTTTCGAGCATTGGCTGCTTACGGCCCAGGCTGTGTAAAAACTCCCAGGACGACTCACCTGGTCAAAACCTGACCCAAAAATCGCGCTTCTACGTGAATTCTTGGTCTGTAGACCAGCCGCACGTTTTCAGAAACCACGTAGCAGCGCGCACTTCGATTTCTGGTCGACGTTTTTACACACTCAGGGCCAGAAGCGTCCGCTCTGATTCGTCAAACGCTTTGCTTCTATGATGGCCTGAATAAATCCTATCCCATCTACCGATTCGACCAGAAAGCTGTCGAATAGGGCGAAGGTAACTTTTCACGCCTCACGGGTAATTCCGTTTCCCGGTTTTGTGGGTGTGAGGTGTTTAGGCTGCCCGTTCAAGCTGCCTAGCTACTGCTTTCTGACCCAGTCATCTATGTCGGCTCGCAAAAAACTACCAGGTATCGCATACCTTAAAACCTGGAATCTTCCTTGGCGTGGCCGGTCGATAGGTGTTGCTTTTGCCCAACTTGACGTACGTCAGCCATGGCTTCCAGCTTGAATTTGTCCCCAGCTGTTAATGGCCAATTAATCTGACCCACCTCTGGCCAACA
>TARA_R110002049_G_scaffold993_2_pt1 | contig 70618 bp, 51 predicted proteins | sample TARA_R110002049 | Tara Oceans TARA_R110002049 (sample SAMEA4396941) | marine metagenome | biome: Polar Biome; feature: [SRF] surface water layer (ENVO:00010504); material: water (ENVO:00002006), including particulate matter (ENVO:01000060) such as... | depth 5 m | reverse complement strand
ATCAATAGGAACAATAAGTGGCACAAGCATTCCTGTTACCAAATAGCCTTCTTCAACTTCATGTTTTTTGATGATGGCGAAAAGGAACTCAATCCCCAAACCAACACCGTAGGACACAATAACCAATGGAATGATTTTCCAAAAACCGACCAAAAAGTTATCCAAGGTCCAAAATTCGCTGCTAAAAAAGCCTCCGCTAACCGCTTGAATATCGCCTAAAGCTAAATAATGCTGATAGCCCGCATTGAACATTCCGAAGATTAAACACGGTACCAACGCCATGATCACAGTGTTCATGGTACGTTTTAAATCGTCGGCCGCTTTTATATGTGTACCATGATGAGTCGTTTCATCTGGCAAATAAAGAAATGTATGAAGCGCATTGAACGCTGGCGCCCATTTAGAATTTCTATACCTTCTTTTTAAGATATGTAATCTAGTTTTTAAATTCATTATCCAATCTCTTTAAGCATTACATCTAATCCTTTTCTAATAATCTGTTGATGGGGTTGTTTGGACACACAAATAAACTCTGTAAGCGCAAAATCCTCAGGCGCAACTTCGTACATCCCTAAAGCTTCCATTTCGTCTAAATCGGTGTACATACACGCTTTTAGTATTTGCAACGGAAAAATATCCAACGGAAAAACCTCTTCATAATTCCCTGTGGTTACAAATGCACGATGCTCCCCGTTGGTATTGGTATTTAAATCGTACTCTTTATTTGGGAACAACCAAGAAAACGTAAACGCTCTGGTTATAGAAATTTTATTGAACACTGGTTTGTTCCAACCAAACAACTCATAATCATCACCTTCTGGAATGACTGTAATGGTATTGTTATAATAATCTAAAGCACCATCTGGTTCAATTTCTTTCCCTGACAAAACATTCCCAGAAATGATACGATCATGTAAACCACCTTTCTTAATGCCCTTATCATAAACTATCGTTGAAACTTCACTACCTAATTTGGTTTTGAAATATCTTGGCTTTTCCACAGAAGAACCTGCCAATGCCACAATACGTTCTGCATTAAATTTCCCTGTTAACAACAACTCGCCAATAATAACAAGGTCTTGTGCGTTTACAGTCCAAACCGTTTCTCCTTTATTAATTGGGTCTACCTTATTTATTAAAGTACCAACATTCCCAGATGGATGTGGCCCAGAAACTTTATGTAACGTAATGCCAGACAAACCAGCCAATGACGAATTTGAATCTTTACCAACGCTTACGTGTACCTTACCTTCTGTCAGTTTTCCAAGCGCAGTAACCGCAGCTTGCAATTCCGCTTCTTTACCTTTTAAGGTAAAATCTAGATCTGCAACTAAAGGCGCACTGGCATACCCTGAAATAAATATCGCTTTTGGAGATTTATTTGGGTTTGCGATTACGTCATACGGTCGTTGCTTTATAAACGGCCAACATCCCGATGCCAGCAAATGTGCTTTGATAGCTTCTGGCTTTGCAGAGTCTAAATTAACAACACCATTATCTTGATAGACCTGTGTTTTATCTGCTAAGATTTTAATGGCATCAATGCGTCTTTTTGGTCCGCGAACCACCTCTATCACTTTTCCTGAAACAGGCGATGCAAATTTGATGGATTCATAAGACTTATCATAAAACAAAGTGCCTCCAGCTTCAACTAGAGCACCTTCTTTGGCAATAAGTTTAGGGATAACGCTGTGAAAATCTTCTGGCCTTATAGTGAAGTAGTTACTGATTACCGCTTGTTCAACGGTTTTCTCAGCTTCACCTTTAAGTTTAATGTCCAGACCTTTTTTAATGCGAATGTCGTTTGACATATTTTATATATTGAAATTAGTTCTCTAAAAATCGACGCAAAAATACGAATTAATAATACAGTTTTCATAATAAATACTTAGAAATTTACACCTCTTTTTGGAAGCTTCATTTTGGGCATAAATTTTGTTTATCTTTACACATTAAATACCTTATAAATGGCATTAAAGCTTAAACAAACTTTTATTTTCATCTTATTTTCTACTATCGTTTATGGCCAAATTGATGAAGTAAATCCACCTGATTATATCAAAACCATCACATTCAAGGGCAATACCCCAGAAAGCCAGTTGCCCATTTTAAGACTTGGCGAATATTTGGTTTTGGAATTTGATGCTTTAAATGGCGATGAAGAAGACTTTTATTATAAAATAGATCATTATAATTTTGATTGGATGCCATCAGTTTTGGCAAAATCTGAATACTTGGATGGTTTTGACAACCAACGCATCCGGAATTATGAAAACTCCCTAAATACCTATCAAATATTTTCACATTACAAACTCACCATTCCCAACCAACAGACCCGTGGTTTAAAATTGTCCGGAAATTATTTGCTTTCCGTATTCAACAGTTATAACGAACTGGTTTTTTCCAGAAAATTTATGATATATGAAGACAAGGCCAATGTGGGCGTTGTTATAAAACGGGCTAGAGATGTACAATTTATAGAAGAAAAACAGCGTGTGGAAATTGTAATTTCGCCTACCAATATGCAGTTTAACAACCCTATGCAAACCGTAAAAACAATGATTGTGCAAAACAATAATTTGCATACGGCCATTAAAAACCTAAAACCCCAATACACCATAGGCAACCAACTTATTTACAGATATGATTCCGAGTCCAGTTTTTGGGGTGGTAATGAGTACCTGTTTTTTGAAAACAAGGATGTTAGGGCTGCCAACACAGGCATCCAATCTGTGGATTTAAAAGACATCTATTACAATTATCTGTTTACCAATTACCCTAGGTTCAATCGGGTTTATACCTATAATCCTGATATAAACGGTAATTTTTTAGTGACCAATATCGATGCTGAAAACGTCAGCATAGAAGCCGATTATGTTTGGGTATTTTTCTCATTAACGCCAGATGAATCCTTTAAAGATAAAGACATTCATGTGTATGGAAATTTCAACAATTATGCGATTGATGAAAGCACAAAAATGACGTATAACGAAGATTTTAAGTTTTACGAAGCGCCCCTACTATTAAAACAAGGTTTTTACAACTATAAATATGTAACTGTAAACAAAAATGGTGTATTAAATGAAGGTGCCGTTAGCGGTAATTTTTACCAAACTGAAAACAATTACAAAGTGATTGTGTATTATCGGGATTTGGGTGCCCGCTACGACCAAATTATTGGAATGGGAGAAGGAAGCTCCGTTAACATTTCAAATTAATACGATGAATGGCCTGTATCAAAATATAATATCTTAATTCTTTCAATGTAAAAGTTAATATTCGTAAATTAGCACCTTAAAACACATTGTTTATCAGTAGTTAACATGGTTCAACAAGTCACAAGCGGCATAAAAATATCGGTAGTTACCAACTACGAAGGCTCGTTTTATAAAAACTATAAAATACAGTACGCCTTTGGATACAAAGTCACTATTGAAAACCAGAGCAAAGATTCTGTGCAATTAAACGCGCGCCATTGGGTCATTTCTGATGCGTTGAACAACGAGGAAATTGTCTCTGGCGAAGGCGTCATTGGCAAAAAACCTGTTATAAAACCTGGCGAATCTTACACTTATAATTCGGGCTGCTTATTGACTTCCCCTTTTGGTGCCATGCAAGGCCATTACAGCATGGTAAACTTTACCACGACCAAGAATTTTGAAGTGGTTATCCCTTCTTTTAAGTTGAGCGCGACGTTTGCTATAAACTAGCTTAAGCGGGTATAAAATTATTAAAAACCCTCTCGTTTTAAAAATGAGGTTTCTTACTAAATTAGTAAATCAACATAACGTTTTCCGCTCAAACCGAAACACCTTTCCATGCTGCTCCACATGAAAAAATGCACAATTAGAATAATGCACAAATTCATAGTCTAATTCAGAATCAAAAGAAGCATCATCCACTAAAAATGTATCGTGAATATCAACATTCCCATGTGGGGAAATCCGTTTAAATATATATTCTGAAATGGTGGTTGTTGGATGCAATTCAAACCAAGCCCCTGCAGCAATGCCAGATAACCATTGTGCATTTTCATGCAATCCATCAATGGGTTTTGCTTGTAAAGACCCCATAAAATCAGGTTTGTGGTCTTTTATTTTATCTAAAAAACATCTAAGATTTTCAGACTTTTGAGAGCCTGTGAATCTAGAAATATCTCCTGTTTCAGATGCTTTATAAATACAATTATCTGTACTGGCTAAAATCACATTACCAACCGTACTAGGCGTAAACCATTTGGATTTTATCAATTTCCTTTTAATGGTTTCATTGGTTAGCGAGGCAATCAAAGCATCCGTTACAAAACGGGCACAGTTACAGGCATCTTTTATAAAGGCGGCATAGCGTATAAAATGCTTGTCTTGCATCATGTTAATATGCACTCTGGCTTTTTTATAATCTACGGCATCACAAACCGACGCTAGCAATTTCCCATTACCGTGTGTTAATTTAGGGCGTGTTGCCAGAAATTCTAAAATGGGTTTCAAATTGGTAATTTTACCATCTTTAATATCTGCTTTTAAAGGAAGATCCAATTCGCAATCGGTGGTTTTACCGCGTACACGTCCGTTTGGTTCTGGCGTGATATAGCGTCCAAAATCGTGGTATTCCAAAATACCTGTTTCTTTATTTATGAGTACCAAAGCCGCATGCCCCGCACGGAGGTAATTCTTTTTGCCAACACCAACAAACCGTAAATACGGGGAAAACCATTCTTCGGAAACCATGACAATAGTTTCTGGATACGCTAATGTTAAAATAATACCTGTATCAGTCATTTACAGGTTTAAGAAGATGGAACTGTTTATCGGCAACCGTTTTATTTTGGAGATTTTCGTAATGCATACCAAGCAAACCATCACTTTTTTCAACTTGAGTAATACTGGTTGTTTTTACAAAACCACGGTTCATAACCACACCATAATCTAAATTAGCATGTCCTGCCGTTTTATGGAATTGAAGAAGTGACTTAGCATGCAATTCATTTTTCAGTTTAAAACTTTTAAACCAATCAGCACGTTCAGCTTTCATACTTTCGGAATACAATGTGGATGACGACCATATTTTAGATTCTAAAGGCAATGTTTCAAAATGCGCTTTGGCGCCATCCCAAACCAATTCAAAAAGAGATAGCTTTAAATTCCAATCGACAATAATCATGGTAAAAGGTTCTATATAGTCAAAATCATAAGCGGCCACTTCTGCTTCAACAGCGTCAAAAGCCATAAATTCCTTAGCAACTACGCCCCTACTTTTTCTGTAAACCGATTTACGTTTATGACTTGTAAAACCGCCGTTCAATATACAAACAAGCCGCTGTTTTTCACTCACACCAATCCAAGTTCCGCCTGAAAGTTCATCTTTAGGAAAAAGCATTTTCACGCCATTGATCGTATAAAATTCAGGTGCTAAGGACGTTCTGTCGGGCGATTCATCCCGATTGGACGTTAAAACAAAATCATGATTCCCTTTGGGTATAATGGTTACTGTACACATAAAAGCAGTAGTCTAAATACTGTTTGGCAACTTACAAAAAATACGCAAATTCTATTTTACTACTGTCCATTTTCTTGAACTTGAAGCCTTGTCCGTAGGAAAATCATCAGGAATTTCTTGAGTCACTTTTCCTGTGGCCGCCCATTCTGCGCCACGTTGAAAGATGGTTATAAAACCCACACATTCCATGGAATAATCCATGTGCCCCATGGGGGTATGAAAAATTTTGCCTTTACCGTAATCTACAGTAAAAATCATGGGTTCATGCCTTCCCGTTCCCTTCATTTTCTCATTCCATGGTGGGGCATTTTTTTCAACATCCGAATATGCCGTAGCTAAAATAGTCATGTTATCGCCTGGACCTCTCAATCTATCATAAAGCTCATCATCAGCATGCAACCATGCCGTTGGCAAGCCTTTCATAATTGGGTGTGTTGGCTCGCGGGTTTCTACCAAATATTCATACTCTGCCCCATGGGAAGCGCAAGAGCCTTCAACTGGGTCGTGCACAATGTTTCCTTCCTTATTATAATATACATAAGGCCCTGATATGGAGTCGCGACCACCCCAACCGCCTAATGCTATCATATCATTATAGGTTTCCCAATCGCCCCAGGCATTGTTTGCAGCGTGAACAATAACGAGTCCGCCACCATTGGCAATATAATGTTCAAAATTCTTTTTGGTTTGTTCTGGCAATTCAGAAGATTTCCATCCCAAATTGGAAACTACCACATCATAGTCTTCAAAATTGGGATTAAAAAGCGAATCAAATTTGGTTTCATTTACAGGAATGGTTTCAATGCCTGTTTTCAATGGATATTTTGTCAGTAAATCAATAATAGTATCTACTTCTAGACGTTTTTTATTGTAATGCGGGCCAACCCATGTGTATTTTTTTCTTTGTATATCGATTTCAAATAAACCCGTTTGTTCCAAATAGTCTTTCATCATCATGGTGGTCTTTGGCCAAATGCCATGGTTGTTTTCTCCATCAATAATCAAAGCTTTTAATTTTTTATTGGAATTTTGAGCAAAATTGCTAGTTGGTAAAATCATCACGAATAAGGCAATAACCATCAAAAGCGGTTTATTCAAAACAGACATCCTTTTAAAAATAAAAATAGAAAGTAAATATACTATTGTTAGCTAGATAAAAAAACCTTGGAAATTATTATATGTTATCTTTTCCTTAAAAAGCACATAAAAGCTAAAAATTGAAATAAATTGTCTGTTTTTAAAGTTCCTTTAAAAAAATAAAAGCATAGTTTTGCTAAAAACGAGATACTATTTTAATGAAAACACGCAAATACACAGGATTCTTTTTAGGCTTAATCATCACTTTTTTAGGATGCAAACAAGAAAAATCCAAAACTGAAATTTCAAAACAAGAAACCAACCAAGAAGTCACAGAAATTCCAAAAACCCCAAAAGGTATGGTTTGGATTCCTGGCGGCACTTTTGAACAAGGTGCCGTACCCCAAGACAAAATAGCCATGGCGCATGAAAAACCTAGCCACACGGTAAGTTTGGATGGTTTTTTTATGGACATTACCGAAGTTACGAATGCCGAATTTTCAAAATTTGTGGAAGCTACAGATTATGAAACTATTGCAGAACGCGAAATTGATTGGGAGGTTATGAAAGCGCAGCTTCCTGAAGGCACGCCTAAACCGCATGATACTATTTTGCAACCGGGGTCTTTGTTGTTCAAAAAATCAAAATCAACCGTGCCAAATTTATATGATTTCTCGCAATGGTGGGAATGGAGCATTGGCACCAATTGGAAACATCCTCAAGGGCCGGATAGCACTATTGAAGGTAAAAACAATTATCCTGTAGTTCATATCTCTTATGAAGATGCTTTAGCTTATTGCGAATGGGCCAACAGAAGACTTCCAACCGAAGCCGAATGGGAATATGCCGCCAGAGCCAATAAAAATGGGTCTATATATTTTTGGGGCGATGACATTAGTGAACTATCAAAACGCGTGAACAGTTGGGAAGGCGAATTTCCTGTAAACAATACATTAGAAGATGGTTATGAAAGGGCCGCTCCAGTAAAATCCTATCCTTCAAACAATTTTGGCTTGTATGACATGGCCGGAAATGTTTGGGAATGGACAGCAGATTGGTACAACATGAACTACTATGAAGAACTTGCTGCTTTAAAAACCCCTGCTAAAAATCCGCTAGGTGCCACAAAAGCCTACAACCCAAACAATCCCTATATTCAAGAAAAAGTGATACGAGGTGGTTCTTTTTTATGTAGTGAATCGTATTGCGCCAGTTACAGAGTGTCTTCCCGTATGGGATCCAGTTTAGATTCTTCATTGGAACATCTTGGGTTCAGAACCGTTGCCACTCCAGACATGCTGAAGAAAAAGTAGATTTATAAATATTGGCTATCAGAATTTAAAAACAGAAAACTAAAATGAAAAATTTATCCTTATTATTGTTGATTTTTATATTAGGAACTTCAAACATGCAAAGTCAAAACCTCAGCGTAATGACCTATAATATCCGTTTGGATGTAGCCTCTGATGGCGAAAATGCTTGGCCTAACCGAAAGGATTTTTTGAGTTCGCAAATACTGTTTTACAGCCCTGATATTTTAGGGGTTCAAGAGGCAAAACCCAATCAAATGGCTGATTTAAAAGAATCTTTAAAAGGCTATGACGTTTTTGGTTTGGGGAGAGATGGCGATAATAAAGACGAACATTCCTCTATATTTTACAATTCCAAAAAAGTGAGCGTTGAAAATGAAGGCACTTTTTGGTTATCGGAAACACCAAACGAGGTATCTATGGGCTGGGACGGTGCGTGTAGAAGAATTTGCACCTATGGGTTATTCACATTACTTGAAAACAAACAAAAGGTTTGGGTTTTCAATACGCATTTAGACCATGTTGGCATTGAAGCTCGGTTGAAGGGCATGCAGCTCATCCTAAAAAAAATGGCAAGCTTTAATACCAACAATCTTCCGGTGGTTTTAATGGGAGACTTCAATGTAGAGCCCAACGACCCATTGATTATAAACCTGAAACAACACATGAACGACGCCAAAGATTTTGCAAACATCACTTTTGGCTCCAACGGCACGTTTAATGGTTTTAAATTTCATGAGCCCGTGACCAAAAGAATCGATTATATCATGGTTTCAAAATCTGATGGTATAGAGGTTGAAAAACATGGGGTTTTATCTAGTGCTGTCGATTTAAAATATCCTTCAGACCATTTTCCTGTATTTATGGAACTAAAGCTAAAATAATTCGATTTAGGAGAGCAAATTCTATTATTTGATAAATTTAGATAATTCAGGCACTTTCTTTTTTAATTCAGTTACCACCAGTTTTGAGACTTCAGTTGCCCCTAGTTTTGATAGGTGCGTATCATCGTGCTTACTGTCCTCATAAAATGGATTTTCGCCTTTCTCAAAATGAAGATGCAGTTTCTTTGAACCCTCTACCCCATAGGATTCCTCTAATTTTTCAGTTAAATATTGTAAATCGATAAAAGGCACCTCATATTCAAAAGCTACCAATCTGGCTTCTAGAGGATACTCGCCGTGTGTATCGACAAGTGTTCCTTTCTCATTAAAATCCCGCCTAACAATGGACGAAAATAAAATAGGTGTTGCGCCCTTTTCACGGGTTTCTAAAACAAAACGTATTAAATTATTTCGGTAGGCTGTATGCGGATTTGTATAACGGTCCGGAGACGCTACTTTTTGATCGTTATGTCCAAATTGTATAAAAACATAATCGTCTGCTTTCAATGTTTTCAATATAGAATCCCAACGGTTTTCAGTAATAAAACTTCTGGTACTTCTCCCATTTACCGCTCTATTATCTATAAAAGCATTCTTATTAAAAAACTGTGGCAATACTTGGCACCAGCCGTATTCTGGATTCTCTTCTGGATTTTTTTTATTGGCCATTGTTGAATCTCCGATAGTGTATATAGTGGTTTGTTGGGCCATGCAACTTGAAGCTATCAACAACAGAGCGATGACATTTATTTTAAAATAGTTTTTCATTTGGATTATTATTTTTGATACCATTTTTCAGTATCGTTTTTGGATTTAAAAATAGTTTCAATGGTATATTTTTCAGGTTCTGTTTTTTTAAGTTGATGCGACCAAGCTACTCTGCTTTTTGGTTTATAGCCTTCGCCACTACAATTATATTCTGCGTAAAATGTCGTTGTTTCAGCTTCTTTTTTCGACCAATTATACCAGCCTTCTGGATTTATGTGAGATCCCATATCACAGTCCATAAATACGGTTTGAGCATATAAACGCCATGGCCTGCCCAAGTAAACATCTGTTACGTTTTCACCTGCCGTAAGCGTACAATTTTTAAACACATAACCAAACTCTTGATTTTTTGGAGTGGATGCCGCCGTTATATAAGAATTTGATTTACTGTGTATATCACAAGATTCAAAAAGTGCCGTGGCTTCTCCAAAAATAAAGTCGGTACTGCCTTCTATATAGCAATTTTTAAAATATTGCTCAAAACCTTCGCCTGCGGTATAAAGCGTGTCTTGAAAACCTAAAAAAGCACAATTTTCAAAATAACTTCTGTTTGCATTTACAGATAATGCCACGGCTTGTCCAACAGGTCCGGACGTGTTTTCAATAGTTAAATTTTTCGCAATAAAGTCGTTGCCTTCAACCAAAACCGTTGATGTGTGGAACGTGCTATTTCTTCCTAAATTAATTTTATCAAAATAATCATCAAAAGTTATGATGGTATGTTCTTTACTTTCTCCAATTAAGGAAATGTGGGTGTTCCATGAATAGATATGGACTTTTTCGTTATACACCCCATTTTTAATAGTAATAAGTACGCGTTGGTACGGAAATGCTTTTGCCGCATTTACAGCGTCTTGAATGCTTAAAAAATCACCGCTTCCATCTTTCGCCACTATCATATTATAGGGGTCTTTTGGTGAAATCGCTTCATCAATTCCCAAAAGCGTATCATTCTGTTTTTCTGTTTGGGCATATTTTTTAATCACCAAATACTTTAATTCTGTATTTCCTGCATTACTTATACCGTGTATTGAATTTGGAGGGCAATAAAAACTAGTATAAGCCCCCCCTGTTTTAGTTTCCCCATTAAGATGGAACGCCGCTGTGCCATCCAATACAAAAAAGAATTCGTCCTCAGCATGGGCATGCGGTGCATGTGTGGCCTGATGCGGTTTTACAACGCTCATTTTAAGCGTTCGGCCATCTATAAAACCCTTATCAACAAACCAATACAGATAGCCTGTTTTTGTGCTTTCTGCTTTACTTAAATCAAATTGATTTATACAACTATCAATGTCAAACGCTTTTTTTTGTTCTCTCAAACCTTTCTTATTTTGTTGAGCACTAATAATAGTTACAACAAAAGAACACAAAAGGATAAGAAGTAGCTTTAACTTTTTCTTAATTGAAAAATAATTCATACATTATAGAATATTAGTTACAGATAAGCAAACTAAAAAAAGTAATCGATTACAAATATATAGAATTTTAAAAGCTTTGATGACTATGTCTCTTTTGTTTTTTTTAGGCTAATTTCAGTTATTGAGTTTGAACCGAAATTATTTATAAGTATTAATAAGCCCTCACAAAGGATACTGTTAAATTATTCCACACCTATGCACAATTGTCAAAAACTTAGTTTTAACGAGTAAAAATATAAAAAAGCTATTTATTATGATAAATTATTTGGAATATCAAAAATAAATTATAAATTTGTGCAATCGATTACAATTCTGTGTTTTGAAAAAAGCTTCATACATAGAACAGAATTAAACTAAACTAATAAATAAACAGTTGTTTCAATGGAAAACTATTTCACGAACAAACTTAATCGTTATTCTAAATTACGAGCAAGTCACAAAAAAAACAATTACAGATTAATTTTATTGATCTGTATTTTTGGTTTTACTTTTTCAAATTCATTTGCACAAAACATTACAGTAACTGGTGTGGTATCAGACGAATCAGGAATACCTCTGCCAGGTGTCAATGTTATTGAAAAAGGCACTTCAAACGGCGCCTCTACAGATTTTGACGGCAATTATTCGATAAAGGTTTTAGGTGCCAATGCCAAACTAGTTATCAGTTACCTTGGTTATGTAACCAAAGAAATCAATGTTGCCGGTAAAAAAAGCATCAATGTTTCTCTTGAGCCAGATACACAATCACTGGATGAGGTAGTGGTTATAGGTTATGGCACAACTAAAAAATCAGATTTGACCGGATCGGTGGTCTCAATAGGTGGAGACGATTTGAAAGAGCAACCTATTGCTAGTGTCGCCGAAGCCTTAACAGGGCGTTTGGCAGGGGTTCAAGTAATATCTTCTGAAGGTTCCCCTGATTCAGAAATCAATATCAGAATACGTGGTGGAGGATCTATTACACAAAATAGCTCTCCTTATAATTATTGTTGATGGGTTTCCCGTAAACAGCATGAGCGATGTTTCCTCTTCTGATATTGAAAGCCTTACCGTTTTAAAAGATGCGTCTTCCACGGCCATTTATGGTTCCAGAGGTGCTAATGGTGTTGTTATCATTACGACCAAGAGTGGTAAAGAAGGTAAGATTTCAGCAAACTTTAATATGTTCTACGGGGTTAAAAAAATTGCTAAAACTATTGATGTTCAAAGTCCAGAAGATTTTGTAAAATGGCAATATGAATATGCCTTACTTGATAATCCAGATGATTTAAGTTCTTATGAAAACATTTTTGGTTTGTGGCAGGATTATGACCAATACATAGGCCAAAAAGGCACCAATTGGCAGAAACAGATTTATGGCCAAATGGGCGAAACTGAAAGTCGTGATTTATCCATTCGTGGTGGATCTGAAAAGTTCAATTTTAATTTCAACTATGCCCTTTACGATGAAAAAGCCATTATGTTGGGGTCTAATTTCAAAAGAAACAATTTATCGTTGTCTTTAAAAAGCAAGGCAAGTGACAAAGTAGATTTATCATTTACATTGCGTTATTCTGATACAGAAATCAATGGAGGTGGTGCCAATGAGCAAAATGAAATATCGTCTGCCGATGCCCGTTTAAGACATAGTGTTGGGTATTCGCCAATCCCGTTAAAAGGTTTGACTGCTGATGATGTGGATGATGTAGATATTTCAGGGTATTTAGTAAATCCATTTACGGCTGTAAGTGATAATCAGCGTTTACAACGTAGAAAAAACTTTAATATGGTGGGCAGTTTTTCATGGGAAATAATTGACAACCTCAAGTATAAAATGGATTTAGGTTTAGATAACCGTAACGATTTGGATTACCGTTTCTACGGACGCTCCACTTATTATTCCAGTAACAGGCCGTCTGCGGAAAACCAAGGGTTACCATCATTAGTATCTAGTGATGAAAAGCGTGTATCGTTCAGAAATGCGAACACCTTAAATTATGATTTCAAAAAACTTTTAAATAATGAAAATCATATAGTGAAACTTCTTGTTGGTGAGGAAATGATCGTTACCGAAAGAAATGAACTTACTACCGAAGTACAAGGGTATCCAAAGCTTTTTGACTTTAAAGCAACCAGAAACCTTACCAGTCAAGGTACACCACTTTTAGTAGATGATTTTTATAGCCCTGATGACAAACTACTATCCTTCTTTGGTCGTTTAAACTATGATTATAAAAACCGCTATCTTTTAACGGCCACCTATCGTGCCGATGGCTCCAGTAAGTTCTTAGGAGATAACCAATGGGGGTATTTCCCATCTGCTGCGGTTGCATGGAAAATTTCAGAAGAACAATTTTTAAAAAATGCAGATTGGTTAAACACTCTTAAAGTTAGGGTTAGTTATGGGGAATCGGGGAACAACAACATCCCTGCCGGACAAACCATACAAAATTACCAGTCTAATGCAACATCACAAATAAATACGTTTGCTAGCTATTGGCAACCTTCTAATACACTTGCCAACCCAGACTTAAAATGGGAGACCACAGTATCACAAAATATTGGGCTTGATTTTGATCTTTTTAAAGGACGCCTAAGTGGTACTTTAGAAACTTACAAAAACGTGACCCAAGACCTTTTAATCCGATTCCCTATTCCTGGATCTGGTTACGAAGATCAGTATAGAAATTTGGGAGAGGTACAAAACACAGGTGTTGAAGCTTCATTAAATGTACGTGCCATTGAACAAGAAAACTATGGTTTGAGTTTTGCTTTCAATGCGGGCATGAACAAAAACCGTATAAATTCACTTGGTCCTTTGGAGAATTTTGGACAGAACACCAACTGGGCTTCCTCTCAAATAGGTAATGACTATTTAATTTCTGTAGGAGAGCCATTGGGCGTTATGTACGGATTCAAAAATGATGGCCGCTACGAAGTTTCAGACTTTGATTATAATGCAACTACAGAAACCTATACCTTAAAATCTGGTGTTGTAGACAATTCTTGGTTAGGAAACGTCGTGCCAGGAACCATGAAACTAAAAGATATTGCTGGCCCTAACGGAACACCAGCTGATGGCATAGTAGATATAAACGATCAAACCATTATTGGAAACTCTAATCCTGACGTTACCGGTGGTATGGTCATCAATGCCCGTGCCTATGGTTTTGATCTAACGGCAGCCTTCAACTTTAGTATAGGCAATGATGTTTATAATGCCAATAAAATTGAATTTACAACATCTAACCAAAATTCGCAATATAGAAATTTAAGTACTATTATGGCAGATGGCAATAGATGGACCAATTTAGATCCAGCTTCAGGACAATTAGTAACAGACCCTACGGCGTTGGCCGCACTTAATGCTGATACCACCATGTGGTCTCCATTCATGTCTCGCTATGTTTTTAGTGACTGGGCAGTTGAAGATGGTTCGTTTTTAAGATTGAACACATTGACATTGGGTTATACCGTTCCAGAAAAATTTCTTTCACCAATAGGTGTATCGAATTTAAGATTTTATGCTACAGCTAATAATGTTTTTATTATTACAGATTATTCTGGTCTCGACCCCGAGGTTTCCACTAGAAGGAGAACACCACTAACCCCTGGAGTCGATTTCTCGCCATACCCAAGAAGCAGACAATTGGTTTTCGGTTTAAACCTTAATTTTTAATAAGAAATTCTAAAGAAAATGAAAAACAATATAAAGATAATAATTACGGGAGTACTTATAGCATGCCTTTTCAATGCTTGCCAAGAGTTTAATGAAGATTTTTTAGAAGCACCAGCACAATCAAGCTTAGAGGATAATGTGATTTTTTCTAATCCAGATTTAGCGCAAGGGGCGGTAGATGGTATTATAGAAATTATAGCACACACAAACTCATACAGAGGGCGTCATATCCCATTTTACGGTTTTAATACTGATACTGAATGGAATTACAGCTCATCTTCAGCGGGAAGCTCTCAGGGCGAACTCATGATTTATGACGCAAAGCCCAATAACGATCAAATGAACAGGGACAACAGTTCTTGGAACGAGATATACATTGGCATTGAACGTGCCAATAAATGTATTGAAGGCATTCGGACTTATGGGAATCCTGAACCAAGTACTGAGCTTGGACGCTTATTGGGAGTGGCGCTAACGTATCGCGCTTATTTTTATGGAGATTTAATAAAAGCTTGGGGAGATGTTCCTGCGCGTTTTGAACCGATAAATTCAGAAACCATATATCTGGAAAAATCAAGTCGTGATCTTATTTACAAACAAATTATAGCCGACTTAGGTGAAGCGTCTTCATTGGTGCCTTGGCCTAACGAAACTTCGGCAACCATGTCTGTTGAAAGAATAAACAAGGCTTTTGTGAAAGGGCTTCGGGCACGTTTGGCATTAGCTGCTAGTGGGTTTCAGCAATATCCTGGAGATGGTGTACGAAGAAGTAATGACCCAGACCTTTCGGTTGCAAAAATGTATAAAATAGCTTTGGATGAATGCCGCTCAATCATCAATAATGGAAGCGCTAAGTTAGAACCTTCATTTGAAACCGTATGGAGAAAATTAAATGAAGAAAACATTTCTGCTGGAGGCGAATCGTTATGGGAAATGCCTTTTTCAGATGGCCGTGGCCGTGTAAATTTCTCATTTGCCGTACGCCACCGTAGTGTCGATCAGCATACAGGGCAACCTCGTGGAGGTATAGCAGGCCCATTGCCTTTTGTTTTTTATGATTATGATGAAGCAGACACCCGAAGAGATGTGACCGCCGTACCTTACCAATGGGGTACAGCAGATGCAAGTGGATTTGCTAAACAAGAGCTAGTAGGATTGAACACTTGGTATTTTGGAAAATACCGTTACGAATGGATGACACGTTATGTAACATCATCCAATGATGATGGGATCAATAAGTTGGTTATGCGTTATGCAGAAGTACTTCTTATGGCTGCTGAAGCGGCCAATGAACTAGAAGGACCAGCTGCTGCTGCACCTTATTTGAAAGAAATTCGGAAAAGAGCATTTTCTGCTGCAGATCAAGCTACAAAAGTAGATGCCTATGTAGCCGCATTAACAGACAAGCAATCCATGTGGAATGCCATTGTTGAAGAGCACAAATATGAATTTACCGGTGAAATGGAACGTAAACACACCCTTATTAGATGGAATTTGTTAGGGGAAAATCTAGCAGAAGCTAAAACTAAAATGACGGCTTTAAGAGATCGCACAGGTGAATACGCTGATGTACCTAGCACTTTATATTTTAAATATGAAGCAGATAATGAAACATTGGATGTTTATGGGTTAAACAGAGGAGAAACAACAGATCCAGGTGCAGAATACTCTGCCAAAGATTGGACCAACTTACCAGATACCGATATAAATTCACTTTTCAAAGAAGGTGTAGACCCTGATACCAAACAATTTTGGCCTATTTGGCAAATCTTTATTGATGGGAGCAACAATAAATTGAAAAATGATTACGGCTACTAGGCGTTTACAAAAAAATTAAAAAACCATATATAATTATGAAAACAAAATATATAGCAAAAGCACTATTCACATTACTTATAACAGTTATGGTTATAGGTTGCGGATACCATGAGGACGTTATAGATGAGCTGTCTATCAATAGAGAGTTTGCACCTACAGATTTATCGGCAAAAGTTAGAACCCAAACAAGCGTAGAATTAAACTGGGTCACAGATAACAATGCAGATTATTATTTGGTTGAATTTAGTGCAGATGACCCAGGTTTCAATACTATCGCTAATAGTGTTCAAGTCAATGCAGATGAATTACCTATTTTGATACGATTGGAAGGAGAAACGCTATATTCCATTAGGGTAAAAGCGGTAAGTACTCGAGGCCTGAATGATTCTTCATGGGCCGAAGCCGAAGCCCAAACCTTAACAGAGCAAATCATGTTGCCCTCTGAACTTGGGGATATACAAGCTTTACAAGCAACCTTACGATGGGAAGCTGGTCTTAACGTAACACATTTTATACTTCAACCAGGCGATATCAGACATGATATTACTGCACAGGAAAAAGTGGCTGGTACGGTCACCATAACCGGATTAACTTCTGAAACTGATTATTCTGCAACCTTATACAACAATGCAAAAATTAGAGGCACAGCTGCATTTACAACAGGCATTGATGTAGGCGACAATACGTTGGTATTGCCTACCGATGATTTATTCCAAATGATTGCAGATGCCGCTCCTGGAGATATTTTACTATTGGAACAAGGCGATTACACCTCACAAATTGGCACGATAACCTTAGATAAATCCATTACAATCCAAGGTTTAAGGACCGATTTTAAACCTCTTTTAAAAGTTGGTTTTTCAATCGCTTCAGGCGCAAGCGATGTACAATTAATAGATTTGGATTTAACTGGCGATGCAGCAACAGAGCTGCAAGATGTTGTTAGCTACTCAGATGCAGGCAGCTTCAATTCAATATTGATTAGCGAATGTAATATCCATGATTATAACCGTTCTTTTATTAGAGGCAGTACTACTGGTTCAATATTACAATCATTAACAGTTGAAAATTCTATAGTGACCAACATATTAACGGGTGGTGGTGATTTTATAGATTTTAGAGATTCTGATGCTTTAAATATAACTGTTAAAACCAGCACATTTAACAATTGTGCACCAGGTCGTGATTTCTTCAGAGTTGATGAAGCAGGCACTTCAAATGGCAATGCAACTGTTAATATACTTTTAGAAAACTGTACATTATATAAATGTGCCAATAATAGCAGTAGAAGACTGTTTTATGTAAGATTCAATGCGAACGAAATTGTATCAAAAAACAATTTGATTACAGATACTGCTATTGAAGCTTATTCAGATCAAAGTAAAACTGATGCAACCATAGAATTTTCTAACAATAATTATTTCAATGCACCATCACTTTTTGATACATCCGTTGCTAGATATGATGATTCTGCTAATTACACAACCTTAGATCCTGGTTATGTTGATGCTGCAACTGGCAACTTCAAAATTACAAATCAAACATTATTGGATAACCAAGTTGGTGATCCACGTTGGAGACTTTAATAAGATCCATGAAAATAGTGTTGTTATAATTAAAAGAGGTATGCATTATTTTTGTATACCTCTTTTAATATCATATTAAACTGAAAAATGTTACTTTAATAGAGTAAAAAAAGAAAACAAAATGTTTCAAAAAGCACACGTCATATTCACCATAATTTTATTTACTTACAATTTTAATTTCGCTCAACAAATGGCATTCCCCGGCGCAGAAGGTTTTGGCCAATATGCCACGGGCGGAAAAGGCGGCCTTATATACACGGTAACCAATCTAAATGATGATGGCGAAGGCAGTTTGAGAAAGGGCATTTTAAAAAATGAACCTAGAACCATTGTTTTTGGGGTATCTGGAACCATTGAGCTAAAATCAAAATTAGACGTAAACCGAGAAAAAGGCAATTTAAGCATCTTAGGGCAAACAGCTCCAGGCGAAGGCATTACCATTAAAGGACAGCCCTTTACCATTAAAGCAGATAATGTTATTATCCGCTATTTAAGATTTAGAATGGGAGATACCCAAAAAGTAGAAGGAGATGCTTTAGGATGTAACAATACAAATAACGTGATTATTGACCACTGTTCCATCAGTTGGGGTACCGATGAAAATGCCTCATTTTACAACAACAAAAATTTCACGTTACAATGGTGCATCATTTCAGAAGCACTAAATAATTCAGTCCACCACAAAGGCGCTCATGGTTATGGAGGTATTTGGGGGGGCGTAAATGTATCATTCCATCATAATTTAATCGCCAATAACAATAGCAGAAACCCAAGGTTTAGCGGATCCACTACTACAGAAAATTCAGAAAATGAATTTGTAGATTTCAGAAACAACGTCATTTACAATTGGGGCGAGAACAGTATTTACGGTGGCGAAAAAGGCACTTATAACATGGTAAACAATTATTTTAAATCCGGCCCAGCAACAACCTCATCAAAACTGGATCGGATTGTAAACCCATCTGAGCCCTATGGAAAATTTTATGTAGATGGAAATTATGTGAATGGTTATAAGAATATTACGAAAAATAACTGGGATGGCGGCGTACAATGCGACAACCCAGAGGCCACAAAATTAAATGACCCAATCAATATTTCAGATAACACAAAAACAACCTGCGCCAAAAAAGCGTATAAAAAAGTCTTAGAACTTGCGGGAGCCAATATTTTTAGAGATGCTGTAGATGTAAGAACTGTTTACAACACAAAAGAAGGCAACACCAGTTATAAAAATGGCATTATCGATTCTCAAAATGATATTGGGGGTTGGCCCGTTTTAAAATCTGAAAAAGCAAAAGAAGATTCAGATGAAGACGGCATGCCCAATGACTGGGAAGTCAAACATAAATTAAACCCAAAAACAAACGATGCCAATTTGTTTACCTTAGATAAAAATTACACAAACATTCAAATGTACAGCAATACATTGGCCAATACCCATTAAATTAAATCTTATGAAAACGAACAAATCCTTTTTATTTTATTCCGCGTTATGTTTTTTAATGCTTTCAGTTACACTTAATTCCTGTAAAGACAAAAAAAAAGAAATAGCTAAAATGGATGTTTTTGAGGAAGCTTATAACATTATCAACTCCATAAAAGTACTCGAATTCCCAGATAAAACCCTTAACATTCTTGATTTTGGAGCTGTTTCAGATGGCGAGACTATTAATACACAAGCTATTGCTAAAGCTATTGACAGTTGCCATAATGCTGGTGGCGGCAAAGTAATCATTCCTTCTGGTAAATTTTTAACGGGGCCTATACATTTAAAAAGCAACGTAAACTTACATTTAGAAGCAGGTGCCGAAGTATTGTTTTCAACAAATAGCAATGATTATTTGCCTGTGGTGCACACCTCGTATGAAGGGCAAGAATTAATGAACTATTCCCCTTTAATTTACGCCTACAAACAAAATAATATTGCGGTAACCGGTAAAGGAATATTTAATGGGCAAGCGAGCACTACCAACTGGTGGCCTTGGTGCGGCGCAGAACGTTATGGGCATTTAAAAGATACCCCTCAGCAAAAAGACAAGCATAACTTACCACGATTATGGGAGATGGCAGAAAACAATACCCCTGTTTCAGAACGTGTTTTTGGTGAAGGGTATCAACTACGTCCGCTATTCATACAACCTTTTGAATGTGAAAATGTATTAATTCAAGACGTTACATTTACAAATGCCCCGTTTTGGGTCATCCACCCCATTAAATGCAATTATGTGAGAATTGAAGGCGTAACCGTTAGCAGCCATGGCCCGAATAACGATGGTTGCGACCCAGAATACTCAAAAAATGTGCATATAAACAACTGCACTTTTGATACGGGCGATGACTGTATTGCTATCAAATCTGGTAGAAATAATGATGGTAGACGCGTAAACATACCAAGTGAAAACATTGTGGTTGAAAATTGCAATATGAAAGATGGTCATGGTGGTGTGGTTATGGGCAGCGAAATTTCGGCTGGTGTTAGAAATGTATATGTTAGAAATTGTAAAATGAACAGTCCGGAGTTAGAACGTGCTATCCGAATAAAAACAAACACCTTAAGAGGTGGTTTTGTAGAAAACGTGTATGTAAAAAACATCGAAGTTGGTCAAGTTAAAGAAGCCGTTTTAAGAATCAATATGTTTTATGCCATTTATGGCACACAAGAAGGCACCTTTATGCCTTCTGTAAAAAACATCCATTTACAAGACATAAAAGTAGAAAATGGCGGCAAATACGGCGTACTTATTAAAGGCAGACCGGAGAGTTTAGTAAAAAATGTGACGTTAACCAACGTACATATAAACAATGCCGAAACACCTTTGTCTGTTGAAAATTCAGAACCTATTGTATTTAAAAACACTACTATTAACGGAAAACCATATTAAGCCAATCAACAAAAACATATTATGAAAAACTTAGCTATTATATCCATTGTTTTTTTAAGCATTTTTTCTTGTAAAGACAAAAAACCGAGCACTGAAATGGCAAAGCAAAATGAAGTTCCAAAAGAACAAGCATTGCAAAAAACATACGCAGAAATTTCAATTGCTCAAGGCGGCGCATGGGTTGATGGTTCAAGAGGCCATAAAGAATATGATTCTGGAACTTCTTTTAAAAACGTAGATACACTTCAAGTTCCTAAAGAGCATACCGACCATTCTTGGTTTATACGTTACGAAGGCCCAGGCTGGGAAAACAACCAAATTGGCTATCGTATTTATTTAGATTGGAGAAATGCCATCGATATTTATGGAAAAAAAGTAGATTCTTTAGTATTGCCTTATGTTGGGCAAGATGGGTTTGATTCCTATCACGAATCGGCAGACTGGGGACAGGATATTCTAAAAGCAGGAAAATCTATGGGCATTGGTGGTTATGGACGCTTATTGAACGATACCATTGCTCATTTCCAAAGTGTACAAAATACTTACGTTAAAATTGATAATTCTGAAAACAGTTCATCTGTAAACATTGCTTATGAAGGTTGGAAAACCGGTAATGAAAGTATTGACCTTACTTCAAAATTAACCATCTATCCAGAAGACCGATTTACGAAAGCAGCACTAACACCTTCATCAGAAATTACAGGTATTGCTACAGGCATCGTAAAGTTTAAAAATATACCTTTAATTAAAAAAGAAGGTGCAAAATGGGCCTATATGGCAACCTATGGCACTCAAACGTTAGTGAATGAAGCAGATAAATTAGGCATGGCGTTGTTTTATAATCTAGACGAAGTATCGCAACAAAAAGAAGGCATTAACGACCATCTCGTCGTTTTTAAACCAACTAGCAATACTATAACCTATTACTTTTTGGGCGCCTGGGAACAAGAACCAAACGGTATAAAATCCGAAGACGCTTTTATAGCAGATTTGAATAAGAAATTGGAAACTCTGGACAACACGAATTCCATAAACTAAACCACTAATGAAGACAACAGTTAAATATATCTCATTTTTTGCATTCGCATTCGTTTTATCAATCACAGCATGTAAAAACCCTAAAAAGAAAAACAACAATATAACAGTTGAAAAAATAGTTCCAGAAAACCTAAAATGGTCTGAACGCATGATGCTTTCTGAAATGGAACGTTTTCCCAAAGCATCATTGCTAGATTTCAGAGACGACCCTAAATGGAGTTACACAAATGGCTTGGTGTTATGTGCCGCCGCAAAAGTTTACGAACAAACCAACAATCAGAAAATTTACGATTATATCTATGCCTATGCCGATGAAATGATTGATAGTGCTGGCACCATAAAAACCTATAAGTTATCAAATCAAAATCTGGATATGATAAAGTCTGGCGATGTTTTATTGTACCTATACCCAAAAACAAAAGAAGCACGTTTTTTAAAGGCCATGGAAACGTTGAACAGTCAAATGGAATCGCAACCAAAAACCTCTGATGGTGGCTATTGGCATAAAAAAGTATATCCTTACCAAATGTGGTTGGATGGTTTGTATATGGCAGAACCGTTTCACTTGCATTATGCGCAAGATTACATCCAAGATGAAGCTGAAAAACAAAAGATTTATGATGATGTTGTGCTTCAATTCGATTTAATCCAAAAACACAGTCAAGATAAAAACACCGGGTTGCTTTACCATGGTTGGGACGAAAGCAAAGCACAAGAATGGGCCAATAAAGAAACTGGCAACTCGCCACATTTTTGGTCAAGAGCCATGGGTTGGTATGGCATGGCCATGGTTGACGTATTGGATTTTTTACCACAAGATCATCCGGGGCGTGAACGATTAATAGGTTATTTGAATGAATTTGCAGAAGCATTGACCAAATACCAGCACGAAACTGGATTGTGGTACCAAGTGCTGGATCAAGGCGATAGGGAAGGCAATTATTTGGAAGCTTCCGGTACGGCCATGTTTACTTATGCCTTTGCAAAAGGGGTGCACAAAGGCTATTTACCACAAACATATCTAGAAGTTGCTGAAAAAGCCTATGCGGGCATGATTGAAAATTTAATAACGGTTGAAGATAATGGTGTAGTAAACCTCAATCAAGTTTGTGGCGTTGCAGGTTTAGGCGGGGACCCTTACAGAGATGGTTCATTTGAGTATTATGTAAATGAAATCATCCGTTCCAATGATCCAAAAGGCACGGGACCATTCATTATGGCTAGCCTTGAATTGAACAAATAATAAGCTACTTTTTATATCAAAAAACATTCGTGACAATGAGTTGTTCCATGCTACTTTTAGTTATGAATGTTTCATCTTATAAAAACAACAAGCAATGAAACGTTATTCCATATTCTTTTTCATTTTAAGCACTACCCTACTCTTTCCACAAACAAATAAGCCTTATGTGTCTGAAGTTTGGGTTGCAGATAATGGCGACGGTACTTACAAAAATCCTATTATTTATTCAGATTATTCAGATCCTGATGTGGTAAGGGTTGGCGACGATTATTATATGACCGCCTCAAGTTTCAATGCGGCTCCAGGTTTGCCAATATTACATGCAAGAGATATGGTAAACTGGAAATTAATAAATCATGCATTACCGCTTCAAGTCCCCATTGAAACATTTAATACACCGCAACATGGCAATGGGGTTTGGGCGCCCAGTATTCGCTATCACAACAATGAAATTTATATTTATTGGGGCGACCCTGATTTTGGAATTTACATGGTAAAAACCAAAGATCCTTATGGCAAATGGGATGCACCTATTTTGGTTATGGAAGGAAAAGGCTTAATAGATCCTTCTCCTTTTTTCGATGATAATGGCGATGTGTATTTAGTACATGCTTACGCAGGAAGTCGTGCTGGCGTAAAAAGCCTATTAACAGTAAACAAAATGAACGCTGAAGGCACTAAAGTTATCGATGCGGGCATTCATGTTTATGATGGGCATGATACAGACGACACCGTTGAAGGATCAAAATTTTATAAACGGAACGGCTATTATTACATTTTTGCTCCTGCAGGCGGTGTTTCAACGGGTTGGCAATTAGTTTTAAAATCTGAAAACATTTATGGCCCTTATGAAAGAAAAGTCGTTTTGGAACAAGGCAGTACAAAAATCAACGGCCCGCATCAAGGGGCTTGGGTAGAAACTCCAAATGGTAAATCTTGGTTCTTTCATTTTCAAGATGTGGGTGCTTACGGCCGCCTTGTGCATCTTCAGCCCATGACTTGGGAAAACGATTGGCCAGTTATGGGAAAAGATTTTGATGGCAATGGTATTGGCGAACCCGTTATGTACCACAAAAAACCAAACGTTGGAAAAACATACCCTATTGAAACACCTGTGGAATCAGATAATTTTAATGGTTTTAATATCGGGCTTCAATGGCAATGGAACGCAAATCCAAACGTTATTTGGCACGCTAAATTGCCCGGAAATGATTACTTGAGATTGTTTTCTATTAAATCTGTTGAAGACTCCGAAAATCTTTGGATGGCACCCAACTTATTATTGCAAAAATTTCCCGCACCATCTTTTTCAGCTTCTATTAAAATCACTTTGTATCCTGAAGATGCTGTAAGCGGTAAAACTGCCGGACTTATTATTATGGGAATGGATTATGCCACGTTAAGCATTTCGCACAATGAAAATGGCTATTTTATAAAACAGACCCAGGCTATTGATGCTATAAACGGTAGCAAAGAAACGATTAATGAAGAAAAAAAACTGAAATCAAATTCAGCATTTTTTAAGGTGGCTGTCTCAGCACCTCATGCTATGTGTCAATTTTTATATTCAAAAAATGGCAAGACATTTAAAAAAATAGGACAGCCTTTTAAAGCTAAAGAAGGTAAATGGATAGGGGCTAAAGTTGGCTTATTCTGTATTAGTAAACAAGCTGCTAAACGGGGTGGTTATGCGGATATTGAATATTTTAAAGTCACAAAATAAACGTCTTATAAAAATAATGCATTGAAAATGAAACGGTTTCAAAAAACAGTCTTTTTTATATCAATCCTTTTTGTGGGCAACAAAGCTTATACACAAGAAAAACAGACTGGATTCGGCCCTTATACTATTGAAACCACCTTTCAAAAACTTAAAAAAAAGTATCCTTTTATCACGCCCATTATCCCTCTAGTTTCTAATGAGATTAAAGCCAAAGAAAACGTATGCTACAAAAAAATAGATAACAGCAAATTAAGAGCGGACATCTATTTACCAAAGGATGCTTCTGAAAAAAGCCATCCAGCGGTACTGCTAATTCATGGTGGTGGTTGGCTTACTGGCAGCAAAGAAAACCAACGTGTTATGGCGCAACATTTAGCTTTAAACGGTTATGTAGCCATCACAGTTTCGTACAGGTTAGGGTTGGAAGCCCCTTATCCCGCAGGGGTTATCGATTTAAAAGACGCCATTGTTTGGATTCGAAAAAATGCTAAAAAGTATCCTATCAATCCTGATAAAATTGCTGTTTTAGGAGCTTCGGCTGGCGCGCAATTGGCAACACTTATTGGTGTGACTCCTAATTCGCCGCTTTACGAACCCGATTCCAAAATTCCAGATTACGTTCAAGCCATTGTAAATATTGATGGAATTGTATCCTTTATCCATCCTGAAGCTTCGGCAGAAGCTAAAAGTGGAAAAGTTTCTATGGCCGATGTTTGGCTCAATGGTTCAAAAGAAGAAAATTTCAAAAACTGGAAAGAAGCATCACCTCTTGAATATGTAGACGCACATACGCCTCCTACCCTATTTATTAATAGCTCACAAGCTCGATTTCATGCTGGCCGAGATGCTATGGTTTCTATTTTAAACAAACACAATATTTATAATGAAATACATACCATTTCTGATAGCCCACATGCTTTTTGGCTGATGCATCCTTGGTTTGAAACAACGCTTGATTACACTGTTGCTTTTTTGGATAAGGTTTTGAAAACCGAAAACTGAAAAGAAATTGTCCGAAAAGTGTATTTTCAGTTTAAAGGTCACATTGAGCGCAGTCGAAATGCTATGATTTACAGAATATTAAAACTTCGACTACACTCAGTTTGACAAATACAAATCACTTTTCAGACATTATCTTCATCAACTTTAAACTATTGATCAAATACCGTTTTTAGATTTCCAAGAGGTAAATTCCGAACCAATTAAATTTTTAGGCCAGTTACCATACCAAGCATAACCTGTTCTTCTTTCAAGTTCTATTTCGGCCAAAGTATTTTTCTTGACACCATCTCTTCCGCAGAAAAATGGAAGATTGGTATCTAAATCATAAAAACGTGCCCAAATGATATTGCCTGGAGAGGAAACCACAACAACATCACTTCCTGTATTTTGTGTAGCAAACCCCACTACTTTGACCGCTTCAAACCAAGCAACAGCATCTTTAACGGCTTGTATTATTTGTGCAGAAGGCTGCTCAACCAACATAAGTGTCCTAACGATGCCCACAGACTCAGAACCGCTTACAGATGGTAATTCATAAGACCTTGCCAATGCTGGCAATAAGGTGACTTCATCATGTTGTGCGCACCACGCTGTTTTTTCACCATTAATGGTAATCTGGGTTTGCAATATCACATCAATCCCTTTATCAAAAGCCACAACAGCTTTATCTTTATAGATGGCATCTAGTACATCCGTATTGTTTTTACCTTTAGAAATATCCCACATCAAATCCATAACATTGACCATGGCATTGTCGTTAAACGTTATTTGATGCCTGTACCCGCTTTTGTCTGGGTAGTATTGTGGCCATCCACCATTAACATATTGTGCTTCAAATAAATAGTCAATGGCTTTGATAGCCGCTGCCAAATACGCTGGATTTTTGGTCGTTTTATAAGCACCTAACAAATGCCTGAGTTCGCCTGTGGTGTGTTCATTATCAATCGTGGTATCTGTATTATTTTTTGTGTTTAAGGCCGTTGTTTTTTCGCCTTCTGTTTGCTCACGATTATACCCAGAAAAATCATTGTAAGGCTCTTTGGGCCATCCCCCATTATTACGTTGCCACAAAAGCATATTTTCTGCTTTTAAATCTGTAGCATAAACTGGCGTTGCACCAGATATATTGATTTCCAATTGTCCCGTTTTTCCACTACCGTCTGTTGCTGTTGCTGTAACCGTTATAACACCATTAGATTTTGGTGTAAGCAAACCTTGAGCATCTATTTCTGCAATGGCTGTGTTTGAAACCGCCCAAGTTACCGTTTTATTCTTCGCATTTTCTGGTAAAATCTGAACCGATAATTGTTGTGGATTACCATCTGTAATATCTGTTCCCACAATAGCTATACTATTAACAAATACAGGCGGCCCTGTAACACCTGAAATTGAAATAGTTTTCTCGACGGTAACCCCTGATTCATCCTGCGCTGTAACCGTTACCTTTACCGAACCATTTTTAAGCGCTATTAAAAGCCCGGAATTTGAGATAGTCGCTACCGTTTCATCTGAAACATGCCATGAGACAGCTCGGTTTGTTACGTTCGTGGGCACAATAACCGCGGTAAGCTGTGTTTTTGTACCATCTTCAATATTGTTGCCGTTTATGGCAATAACTTCTACTAATATATTTTTTGTCGATTCATCAACATCCCCATCGCTGCTACAACTTAATATGGTAATAGACAATAGTAAAATTTTTAATATTTCTTTTAATTTATTCATTTCAACTGAAGTTTTATAAAATATATTTTATACATTTATGTAATCGATTGCACAATATTAAATAATTCTGATTAATAAATCAAAAAAATAATACACAAAATATGTATTTTTACCAAATTATAATACTTTACTAGCATTTTTACTAATTATGGCAAAAAAAACAACCATTTACGATATCGCAAAAAAACTCGATATCACTGCTGCAACAGTTTCTAGAGCTTTAAATAACAATCCAAAAATTAGTGAAGCCACACGAGAACTGGTTGTCAAGACCGCTGCAAAAATGAACTATGAGCAAAACAGACTTGCTTTGGCTCTAAAAAGCGGAAAAAGCAATAATGTAGGTGTTATTGTGCCTCGTATTGACAGTAATTTTTTTGCATCCATTATTAGAGGTATTGAAGATGAACTTTCCCCCTTTGGTTATCATGTTATCATTTGTCAAACACATGAAAAAAATGACAAGGAAGTTGAAACCGTAGATACGCTCTTAAACGCCCAAGTGGATGGTATTCTGATGTCTATATCAAAATCTAGTAAAGATGCAAGTCACCTTGACCGCATCATTAAAAAGAATATTCCCCTCATTTTTTTTGACAGGAGACGCATTATGGAAGGCGTCAGTTCTGTTACCATTGATGATTTTGAGGGTGGTTACCAAGCTACTAAACACTTGATTAAACAAGGTTGCAAACGCATCGCCCATTTTTGTGGAAACCGAAATATTGAAATATTCAAAGAGCGGTTTTCTGGTTACAAACAAGCCTTACTTGACCATGGGATGGAATTAGACGAGGATTATGTCATCCAAATAAAAAGTAACATTGATGAAGGTGCAAAAGCCATGAAATCATTGTTGAAAATGGAAAATCCACCAGACGGACTTTTTTCTTCAAGTGACTTTAGCGCATTGGGTGCTATTCAGGAATTAAAATCACAAGGTATTAAAGTGCCAAACGAGTTTTGTGTTGCGGGTTTTAGTAACGAACCTTTTACTCGGTTTATGGAGCTTTCAATAACATCCATTGATCAGTCTCCACTTGAAATGGGAAAAATGGCCGCACAAGTATTCTTGGAACAAATGAACCATACCGACACCTTCAAAATTGAGAAAAAAATAGTTCTAGAGCCCAAATTAATTATAAGAAAATCATCTTTGAAATCTGAAGTATTGGTAAGTACACAATAAAGAATTTCTTGAAACCAACTATCCCCAGGGCAAGCCACAGGGGTATTTCGTGGTTTCATTTTGACCTTTGGGTCAAAAACCGAAATTCCTTATTTTAGATTCCCGTTTTCACGGGAATGACAATTTCAGCGGAAACCCCGATGCAAGCAAACGGGGAATTCTTTTCGATTAAAACATATTGAAAATAAAAAAGCCAAGACTAAAGTCTTGGCTTTTTTATGCTTGTAATTTGTCCTTTCTAAATTATAATGAGACCCCTCGTTTCCAAGGAATAAAATCGTTTTGGTTTAACAATCTTGCCTTCGTTTTAATAGTACCACTTGCTACATCAATAATAAAACCAAGCATTTCATCGGCCATTTCATCTATGGATTTTTCGCCCCGTATTACAGCCCCAGTTTCAATATCAATAATATCTGGCATGCGCTCCGCTAATTCAGTATTAGAAGACACTTTAATAATAGGCGCAATGGGATTGCCCGTTGGCGTACCCAAACCTGTTGTAAACAAAACCACATTGGCTCCAGAGCCTACCATGGCCGTTGTACTTTCTACATCATTGCCCGGGGTACATAATAAATTAAGACCCGGTTTGGTAATATACTCGCCATAATCTAAAACACTTTGTACTGGAGACGTCCCGCCTTTTTTTGCTGCTCCAGCAGATTTCATGGCGTCTGTAATCAAACCATCTTTGATATTCCCCGGAGACGGGTTCATATCAAAACCAGATCCTGCATCAATCACAGATTTTTCAAATGCTTTCATTAATGATAAAAACTTTTCACCATCTTTATCATCTACACATCTATTGACCAATTCTTGCTCGACGCCACATAATTCTGGAAATTCAGATAAAATGGCCGTACCGTTCAAGGCCGCCAACATATCTGAAACTGCACCTAATGTAGGGTTCGCAGATATACCAGAAAAACCATCCGACCCACCACATTCTAAACCAACTCGTAATTTTGATAAAGGTGCTGGTCCTCGTTTTATATTATTGGCTTTTTTAATGGCTTCAAAAGATTCTTTTACTATAGCCGACAACATCTCATCTACCGTTCCCATTTGTTGTTGTTCAAAAATAAGAACCGGTTTACTTAAATTTGGATTGATTGCCTGCAATGATTCTTTAAGAATGTTTATTTGAAGGTTTTGACACCCCAAACTCAATACCGTTGCACCTGCCACATTGGGATTATTCACATATCCTGCCAATAGTTTTGCTAAACTTTCAGAATCTTGCCTGATGCCGCCACAACCACCAGGATGTGTGATGAATTTAACATCAATATTATCAAAAACATCAGAAGACGCGTTGGTAACTTCAGTTTCTTCGTTTCCGCTAACCAATGAGCGAAGCAACATTTGGTGCGGATTTACTTTTTGTTTTAAAAGTTCTTTTTCAAAAATCTCTTTTAAAATTTCGATATTCCTGTTTTCACAAAAGACCAACGGAAAAAATAACCATACATTTTCCGTACCTACTTGTCCGTCTGCTCTGTGATATCCCAAAAAGGTTTTATCTTTCCATTTATCAACATTTGGAGGTGTCCAACTGAAGGATTCCGTTCTTCCAAATACTTTTTCACTTTGATGTTTTACATTTTCAGTAGTCAGCACATCGCCTTTTTCAATAGCACCATTGGCTGTTCCCACCAAAACACCGTACATAATAATTCTGGCTCCAGACTCAAATCGCTCTAAAGCAATTTTGTGTTTGGATTTTGTATTGGATACAACGGTAATAGCTTCTCCTTCAAAAGAAATAACATCTCCTTCTTTTAAGTTTACCAAAGCTACGGCAACGTTGTCTGATGCATGTACTTTTATGATTTTCTTCTGCATGATTAAAAGTATATTATTTAAAACTGTTTGCTATAATTGGCAAAACCTGTTTCAATACCATGGGTATCAATTTCCTCTAAAGCTACTGAAATTGACTTAGTTAAATTATCAATTTTTGTTAAATCTTCGCCCCAATACGCTTTATTGCTGAGTACTTTTTTTGCTATTTCTGAATAATCATTGGATTTCCAAATTTCAGAAAACGCTTCAACTATATCGGCGCTATCTTGAACTGGCAATGTTTCTCCGTTCCAAGTACCTTTATAAAAACGAATTAAACAAGCAAATGCGAACGTTAGATGCGTCGGTATTTTTTTATGGATAGTAACATATTCCAACAAACTAGGCAATACCCTTACGGCAAATTTAGAAATGGAATTCAAGGCAATGCTTGATAAATTATGAACAATGAACGGGTTTCTGAAACGGTCGAAAATCTCATCAGCAAAACTATTCAACTCATCCCTATCCATTTCTAAAGTGTCAATGATTTCGTTGAATACGGCTTCATTTATAAACGCTCCCGTAAATGGATTGTCAACAGATTGTTTTACGGTTTTATTTCCGTAAAGGATAGAAAAAGGCACCATAGCGGTATGTGCACCGTTTAAAATACGGACTTTTCGGGTTCTGTAAGGTTGCATATCGCTCACAATCTTAACATCCAACGTTGTTTTCTCAAAAGGCAGTTTTGCTTTTAAAGCATCGCCGCCTTCAATAACCCAAAGTAAAAATGTTTCGGCCGCCACTATTAAATTATCCGAATAATCCAACTGTACGTTGTAAGTTTCAATATCGTCTTTTGGATAACCTGGTACGATCCTATCCACCAAAGTATTGTGGAATGTGCAATTTTCTAAAAGCCAATTTTTAAAATCATTACCTAATTTCCAGTCTTCAATATATTTTAAAAGGATATCTTTTAACGTATCCGAATTGTAATTGATAAGCTCACAAGGAATGATGGTCAAGCCTTTACTTACATCGCCATTAAAATGTTTAAACCTTTCATGTAAAAGCACCGTCAATTTTGCGGGAAATGAACTTGGTGGTTGCATATCCGCAGTATCTGAACCTACATAAGCGATACCTGCTTCAGTTGTGTTAGAAATGATGAATTCCAACGATGCTTCTTTCGCCAAACTTAGATAATCGTTAAAATTGGCATAAGGGTCAACAGACTTAACAATATTGGAAATAAGCTCAACATCTTGGATTTCTTCGCCCTTTTTAACACCTTTCATAAACAAGGTGTACAAACCGTCTTGATCGTTCAGCATTTTAACTAAACCTCTATCAATGGGTTGTACCACAGCTATTCCCGCATTGAAATCTGTTTGTTTGTTCAATTCTTGGAAAGCATAGCCTATGAAAGCCCTTAAAAAATTCCCTTCTCCAAACTGTACTATTTTTATGGGAAGCGTTGTTTTTAAATCAACATTTTTCCTATTTAATTTTTTCATTTTTATTGATACTGATTTATTGTTCATTGTAACTTTTTTATTAACATTCAATAAAAAGCTTAGTATAATTAATTTTCAATTTGTTTTAAATTTTCGTCCAGCGGAACCATTTTAGGCATCAATAAATGTACAAACCCAAGTATGATCAAATAACAAGACCCTGCAATAAGAAATGCCCAAAAATAACCTGAATTACCAGCTTCATCTAAAACAGATCCTAATGCGGCATCTGCAATGATACCGGCTACAGCACCAACCATACCGCCAATCCCTACTACAGATGCCGTAGCTTTTTTAGGAAACACATCTGAGACCAAGGTAAATATATTGGCAGACCAAGCTTGATGGCCCGCTGCAGCAAAACCAATAAGGAATACTGCCAACCATTTACTATCAATTATTGCCACAAAACTTACCGGCAGAATAATCAATGTACAGATTAAAAGCGTTATTTTTCTAGCCTTGTTTATAGACCAGCCTTTTTTAATGAACACCCCTGACAGGTAGCCTCCTAAAATACTGCCACCATCGGCCATAATATAAATAACAAAGAAGGGAAGTGCGATGTTATGGATATTAACATCGAATGTATCGGCTAAAAATTTCGCTCCCCAGAAAAGGTAGAACCACCAAACGGCATCGGTAACTTTTGCCAAAGCAAATGCCCAAGTTTGACGCTTATCAAGCACACTTTTCCATGGTAATCTATCTTCGTTTTCCGCACTTGAATCACTTTGTATATATGCTAATTCTTCTTTGGTTACCTGTGGGTGGGCTTCTGGTTTTTTGTACATCCTGAACCATAAAAACACCCAAATGGCACTAAGTGCGCCCGTAATCAAAAAAGGAATCTGCCAGTTTTTACCATCTTCATGCACAATCCAACCAACAACAAACGGTGCAGCAATAGCCCCTATACTTGTAGCGGCATTAAAAAGTCCTGTTGCGAACGCACGGTCTTTTTTAGGAAACCACTCTGCCGTGGTTTTTATAGCTGCCGGAAAGTTACCGGATTCGCCAAAACCCAGACCAAAACGTGCTGTAGCAAAACCGATAACGCTAAACCCTGGGCGGACCAAAGCATGGAGCATTCCAAAGAAACTCCAAAGCCCAATGGACACGATATAACCTTTTTTTGTACCCAATCGATCTATTAATCCACCCATAAAAAGCATGCCTAGAGCATAGGCCACTTTAAAGGATATCATGATGTAAGCATAATCACTATTGGTCCAACCGAACAATTTTTCCAATGTTGGAGCCATCACACCAATAATACTCCTATCAAAGTAGTTTATGGTTGTTGCAAACATCAAAAGTGCTAAAATTCTGTAACGATAGTTCCCTATCTTAGAAGTTTTATCCATAATTATTCAGCTTAAGTTGGTGTTAGCATTGCTTCATTCAAATTTTATTTTTGAATGCTTAAAACTTAAAATATTCTTTTGCGTTATGATATGAAATATCAGCAACCATTTTACCGATCCATTCCATGTCACTTGGCAACTCGCCTCTTTTTATTTCATCGCCCAAAAGATTACAAAGAATACGTCTGAAATACTCATGCCTTGGAAAGGACAAAAAGCTACGGGAATCTGTCAACATCCCTATAAAACAACTAATAAGCCCCATGTTTGAAAGGGCATTCAATTGCTTGGTCATACCATCTTTTTGATCTAAAAACCACCAACCAGAGCCAAATTGCACTTTGCCTTTTACGCTGCCATCATTAAAATTACCGATCATGGTGGCCATGACTTCATTATCGGCAGGGTTTAAATTGTAAATAATGGTTTTTGCTAATTTATCTTTACTATCCAACGCATTTAAAAAAGCAGATAACTTTTGTGCTTGTGGGTAATCTCCAATAGAATCCCACCCCGTATCGGGGCCTAAAATGCGGTGCATACGGGCATTGTTGTTTCTTAAAGCGCCTAGGTGAAATTGTTGTACCCAACCAAACCCATGATAGGTTTCACACAAAAACACCAGAATTGCACTTTGGAATTTCAATGCTTCGCCATTACTGATCTCTTTTTGATCTCTTTTCTTTTTGAATATGGCATTGACTTCATTTTCGTTGTAGTTTTCAAAATAAATCTGATCTAAACCGTGGTCGCAAAGTTTACATCCATTTTCATTAAAAAATTCAATCCTATTTTTTAATGCATCGCATAAATCGGCAAAAGTGTTAATATCCATACCAGCAACTTTACCTAAAGTATCGATGTATTCATTATAGCCAGTATTTGAGATCAATATCGCTTTGTCTGGCCTAAAAGCTGTACTAACCTTGACACCAAAACCACTTTTAGCCAATTGCTGATGATACTCTAAAGTATCAATGGGATCTTCTGTGGTACAAACCACTTCGGCATTTACTTTTTTAAGCAATTGCTGGCAGCTATAATCACCAGAGTTTAATTTTTCATGCGTTTCTTGATAAATCTTTTCTGCTGAATTTTCATTTAGCAAATCATAAATATCAAAATACCTTGCCAACTCTAAATGCGTCCAATGGTATAAAGGATTTCGCATTGTGTAAGGCACTGTTTTTGCCCAATTTAAAAATTTATCTTTATCGGATGCTTTCCCAGTAATAAAATTTTCATTGACACCCAATGTACGCATAGCACGCCATTTATAGTGGTCGCCGTTTATCCAAACTTCAGTTATGTTATGGAACGTTTTATCTTCTGCAATTTGTTTTGGTGGCAAATGATTGTGATAATCAATAATAGGTTGATGCTTGGAATAGTTATGATATAATTCTTCTGCATATTTGTTTTCCAACAAAAAATTATCGTGAATGAAATTTTTACTCATTTTAACTTATTTTATAAAAAATCAGTTTAATACGCTTAACATAAAATCAATTACAAGTATTTATTGTAATCGATTACACAAAGATACCACAAAATATTTAATAAACAAATATTTTTAGTTCATATGCTATTACTAAACGATTTTACCAATTTTATTATCAAAATCAAAACCTTATTGAAAAAGCGCATATCTCCCTAAAAACAAAAGGGATACGCCAAAGCGCACCCCTTTTATAACATGTTGTTTTATAAATTATGAAACCTATCTGGTTAATAATTTAATGGATTTTTGTCCTTCAATAGTTTTAACGGTAGCTATGTAAAGCCCTGTATTAAAAGAGAAATCCATACTCTCATTCGTTTTGATTGCTTTTACCAAAGCTCCTGTAATACTATAAATATTTACCTCTGTACTGGATTTTACGTTTGAGATGTAAATTCTGTCATCAACAGCTTGCACATTTGTTGAAACGGCTGAGGCAACATCATTCGTGCCTAGCACTAGACCTGTAGTTCCTAATGCACTAGCAGGAGATACTTCAATTTTATTCAAGTAAACAGCTGCATCATCAAAAAGATAAATATTACCTGCACTACCTGTGTAACTAGCTTCTGAAATCATGTATCCAGATGCAGGAAGTGTTAATGTAGCAAAAGTTAAATAAGAATCATCTGCCATATAAAGAACACGTCCCTCATTGCCTCTGAACCATACTTTTATGGTACATGCACCAGTCACAGCAAAATAAGCATAGCGTTTTGTTGGCTTTAACTTACCTCCACCAAGATCATCAATACCAGAATCTCCATTAAATTTAAAACGGTTAGCTGAGCTATAGCCATCAACATCTCCTGCTGCTGCCCAATTGCTAACTGAGCCGTTAGAAGTATCGATAATACCAATATTAGAAGTAGATGTAGTACCCATATAAATACCAAAGTTATCATTTATCTCATTATCTGCTACTCCTACTCCATCTATAGGCCAATTAGCAGTATCCGATCCACCAAAATCCCAAACTTTGGTTTGGGCTTGCAACGTAGCCGTAAAAAATAATACGGGTAAAATAATTAAAAGTAGTTTTGTTTTCATTATAAATAGTTTTTTAGTTAATTCAAATCACAAAATTGTAATCGATTACCAAATATAAATATTTATTTCTAATTTTAAACTATTTTTATTTATATTATTTTTATAACTGTTAGATATTTAACATTTTAAAAACAAAAATCCAAAAAAAAACAACGGATCCAAATTACTTACTTTTAATCAAAAAAGGCTTGGTTTTAAACCAAGCCTTTTACTTCATATTTTCTATTATTGGAAATCTTTAGTGCGTCAATAATTTTACTACTTTATATCCATCATTTGCCTTTACCGCAACAATCCAAAGACCATCAGCCATATCAAAATCAGCATTTTCATTGGTTTTAATTGTTTTGGTTAAAGCCCCTGTAATGCTATAAACTTTTACCTCGGTTTGGGATGTTACGTTGGAAACATAAAGTTTATGGCCATAAGCGGAAATGTTTACCGAGGTTCCAAAAACCTCATAATCATCAGCCCCAAGGGTATTTAATTCTGCAATGGGATCCCAGTCATCAGTTCCTTTTGTAAAATTAAAGGTGGTTATAGGTGTGCCATCCGTTAATTGGTTTTGCGTAAGCACGGTTGACCATGCTGCACGACTAGCAGAATTATTTTCACCGGAAAGCTCTATGGTACTGCGTTCGTACATATAAGGCGATGAACCGCCCAATGTATTGTTCCATCCTGCCGGCACAATTAAAGATTGCCCAACATAACTAGGATTTGTAGAAGCATCAATAGTGGTTTCAAAAAACAATACCTCACTAGTGTTTGGACTCCATGGCCTCCCAAAATAACCGGGTTTAGAACCATAAGTAGAAGCTGTTTCTGTGCCAACAACAGGAGATTTAACATGACATTGGTACATTAAGTACCCTCTTCCGTTAGTTTGTTGGGCAGCGGTAATATACGCTACATCACTACCAGAATCACTTGTGTTCAATACCAAATCTGTTTGATAGAACACGGCGTTCATGGCTCCAAACAGATAATCTACAGCACCCATCATAACGCCTTTATAAACCACAACCCTAGCGGGTGCTGCACCATAAAATGAATCTTGGCGACCAATAACACGGCAATTGTTTAATAGAACTTTATCGGCAGAAGCCGCTATTCCAATAGCTGCGGCCTGGGTAACATATCCAGCGGATCGATCTTGTACGGCCGTATTGCCATAATCTGTAGGCCTAACTGGATCACTGCCCTTGGGCTGCACCACATCTTGCGATTCTTTTAGTGAGATATACTGATTAAAGGAGTTTTCCAAAATAATATTTTCCGCGGTAAACCCCGTAGTTTCTACAACAACTGTAGCATTCCAATATGAAGAACCGCCACCGGTACCTTCTTGGTTCACATATTCGGTATAGCCATTTGCTGTATTTGCCGCTAACGCATCTGCATGCCATTTATTATCCGTTCCTTGACTAAAGAAATTATATTTTTGTGCATAATAAGATGTGATTCTAACAGCGCTCGCATCAATATCAACGCCTTCATTTAAAAGGGCTATACTTGGCGTTGAAGCGGCATTTTTAAGTGTGATATTTGGACTGCTTATCACAAGCATTTCCTCATAGTTCCCTGGATCTATCAATACGGTAACGCGCTCATTACTTGGGCGATCCATCCTTGAAATAGCATCCAATGCCTCATTGATGGTTTGGTAATCTTTACCAACGCCAACTGTAATGGTAGCGGCATAAGGCACTATTTGCAATACTTTAATGGACACAAAATAAGAAACGCCTCCCGTGGTCAACGTTACGGTTCCATCAGCTACACCTGGATATACATACTCTGTCGTGATTTTTGTGCTCGTGCTATTTGAGGTATTTGCAATGGTTGCGCCGCCTTCAATGGAGTAGTTGGATTGATAATAATCTGTTATAAGCAATTTGTCACCCACATGCACAGGTATGACTATTGTAGAGCCTGAACCCGCATTCAAATCGCCATTTGCCCCTCTAACATTTACACCTCCAGTTAACATAAGGCCTTTGTAAGCTGTAGCTGCATTAATAACACGATCATTAAAAACCCATTCTGTAATTGGATTGAATGCCAAATCTTTTGAAGTGTTTGCACCAGCAATCGTTACGTTTGAGGTTAATCCCAATTCTATTGGGTATTCATCCAAACCGTCATAACCAACGCTATAAACGCCATTTCTTAAAGCTACTGAAGTTATATCATTGAACGTGTATGAGTAACCTGCTTCATTCAAATTATTAAAAGTCAGGCTCAATTTTCCTTGTTGCGTGACATCTAAATCGGGCGTATTTATAGTGACATTGTATAATGGTTTAGCCGAAAAATCAATATCGGCCGATTGATCACCTGTGATGGTAATGGTGTTAGATAAAATCTCAAAATCATTAACACCTTCTGCGGAAATGGTGTATTCCACGTTTGCCTCCAAATCAACTGAATATGTTGATGCCCCAGTATTTATTGAAATGATAGGGTTATAAATTTTATTTGCCGCTGGATCAGGTGTGTACGTCAATGCCAAATTGGAAAGATCGGACAATCCTGTTATATTCCCACTGACCGTATGTAAATCCACTTGAACGATGGTTACATCAAAATTGGTAGTCAATTCGGTAGCATCCAAACTTAAGGCACTTGCAATTACATAACCATTGGCATTACCTAAACTTACCGAATAGCTATATTCTACAGGTAAATCTATAGCATAAGTTCCGCTAGAGAGTACTGCTGTCCATGTTTTTCCTGCTTCATTCGTAAAATTAATGGAATATCCATCAGGAACACCGGGCGCATTTGTTTCGTCAATAGTACCGGCCAAAGATACATATTGCGCGGCCTTTCTATAAACCCTGAAATAACTGGGTTTTCCAGCAGTATCAAACACATGGTATTCCCCTGCCGATTTTGCTACAAACTTAATGGTTGTTTCAGCCGCAGGCACCGCTACTTGATCTGTTTGAGCGATAGGGTCTAAAACATATTGAAAATTAAACGTTCCACCGGCATCTGTTCTTCCTTCAATAGTTACCTCGTCATCCTCATTCAAATTTAAGGTTAAATATCTATTTATGTCACCTGCATTATTCACATACAATCTACCAGTGAAGTTGGTAGAGCTCGCAATGTTTGGATCCCACCTCGTTACATTCATATTGGTGGTCCTAATTCGGTCGCTTGTAGCATTTGTAACATAGCCAAAATCACCAGCAGTAAATGAAAGTATATTTCTGCCTGCATCCCCTGGTGCTTGAGGATCAACATACGTGTACCAAGAATTAATAATAGTCTCGGTCAGCAAATTATTATACATGAAATCGTCCAATTGCTCAGCACCAAAATCCCAAACATCGGTTTTTGCTATGGCAACAACCTCATTGGTTACATCAATGGCTGGCGTATAGGCATCAGAGCCACTAAATGTGAAATATAAAGTTACTGGCCCACCGGTATAAGTAAATTCATAATAACCTGTTTTGTCCGACATACCTGGGTGCGCGTCCATATCTACATTTATAGAGCCTAAATCATTACCAGCAAGGGTTGTGCCACCACTCATTGTGTCACTACTATATACAGACCCGTAAAAACGAATGGTATTTTGACCTTCGGCAACGTCAATTTCCAATGAATTACCATTTTTAAAAACCATTCCATAGCCTGGACTATGAAATTGTGTTGTAGCAGCTTGGGTCCTTATTTTACCATCTGGACTTGTAGTAGAGGTAACCGGGTTCGCATTTGTAAAAGTTGTTCCGTCGCCTAGATTATAAGAAGTTGTTGTCTGACCCTGTGCATATATTGTAAAAACCAACAAAGGAAGCATTAACAAAAAGGAAAATTTTTTCATAGTTTAAAATATTTAGTTATAGTTTATAATGATATAATTACCCAATCTATCAACCGATGTTTTACATGAAAAAACAAAATCGGACAACATTAGAGCAATACAATACTCAAATTAATAGTAGGAAGTTTCTATTTGGGGAAAGAACTTCAAAAAAAATTGAAATCAAGAAAGCAATTCACTTAAATTGTAATCGATTGCACAAATATAATATAAAAAATCAAAAAACCAAATAATCACTTTTATTTGCGCATCTATAAAAAACCAATAATCCATGGAGACAGACGTAAATACTACAAATGGACAACTCTAAAATTCATTTAACCTATTGTCATAATGGCATTTCATCTGCTTAACAAGCAAAATGCAAATCACATATTTAACTGAATAACAAATAATTAAAAATAAAAACAGCTACATTTTAAAAATGAAGGTTTTTTTACTAACATAAAATCGTGTACAAAAGAGACTGATCGTTGTCAAATCAAAAATAATCGTGTTCAATACTTAACATCAGAATATTGATGCATTTCATCGTTTTTTTTCTAAAAAGAATTTTTGTGATCAAAAAAAAACTACATTTGTGTAATCGATTGCAAAATAAATTTATTTCAAACTTAAAAATATAAATTACTACACCACAAACTAATACTATAATAAACTCATGATGAAAAGAATACTTTTTTTAACGACACTATTGCTTACCTCAACCTATATGTTGGCGCAAACGGTTACCATAAATGAATCTGGTGGCTGGCTAGAAACCGCTTACGTAAAATGGCAACCTGCAACAGGAGCATCTAGCTACAACGTATATTATAGTGGCGAAGGCATTACTAATCAAAAAATTGACACGCAACTTATTCGTTGTTATGCTGATGGTTCCTATCGTGCAGATGTGTTAGGACTGAAAGCTGGTTCGTACACAATTTCTGTAGTCCCTGTTATAGGTGGCTCTGAAGGTACAGCAAGCATTACAGGTTCTGTAACCGTGCAAGCACATGATCGTACAGGATATGCATTTATGGAAACTGCACTTAATCCTGTTGTTCCTATTGCAAGCAGGATTCCCGGTGCTTACAATTTAGATGGTACCCCACAGAATGGCGCTGTTATCGTGTATATTACCGAAGACACGAAAGATACCGTTGAGCTTGATGTAGCAGGTGCAAGCCCTGTAGGTCGCATTGGTTTACAAGATATTTTAGAAGGCTTTAAGAAGGGAGTCGATTCTCGCCCAATAATTATTCGATTAATTGGTCAAATTACTGATCCTTCAAATTTAGACAAAGGTGATATTGTTATTGAAAACAAAAACAATATCAACAGCCATATCACGCTCGAAGGTGTTGGTGATGATGCTGTTGCTGATGGATGGGGCATCCGTATTAAAAATGCATCAAATATTGAAATCCGCAATATTGGTAGCATGAACTGCAACAGTGATGAGGGGGACAATATTGGGCTTCAACAGGGTAACGATCATATTTGGGTACATAATGTGGATTTCTTTTATGGCGATGCCGGAGGTGATGCCGATCAGGCAAAAGGAGATGGTGCTTTGGATTGCAAAAAATCAACCTATGTAACGTTTTCATACAATCATTTTTGGGATTCTGGAAAATCTAACCTTCTAGGCCTTAGTGAAAATGGCGACAATGATTTGTTTATAACCTACCACCACAACTGGTATGATCATTCTGATTCGCGCCATCCACGTGTGCGTTACTACACCGCCCATGTTTACAACAATTATTATGATGGCAATTCAAAATACGGTGTAGGCTCAACTTTAGGTTCATCGGTATTTGTAGAAAATAATTATTTCAGAAATTGCAAATATCCCATATTAACATCTTTACAAGGTACCGATATTTTTTATGGCTACCCTACCTTCTCGGGTGAAGACGGTGGAAGTATCAAAGCATTTGGCAATACCATTATCGGGGCTACACGATTTGACCCTTATGGTGCTGATGGCCCTACTACTTCTACAATTGAGTTTGATGCCGTAGTTACTGCTACTAGAAATGAAACAATCCCTAATGCTATTACCTCTAAAACAGGCGGGAATACTTATAACAATTTTGACACGGACAGCAGTAGCTTTCTTTTTTATTCCTATACACCAGACACTCCCGAAGATGCTAAAACCAAAGTCATGCAGTTTTCAGGCAGAATGCATGGGGGTGATTTTGAGTGTGCTTTTGACCAACCTGGTGATGATACTTCATCAACAGTAAATACGCCCCTTAAAGCGGCACTTGTTGCTTATACCACTAATTTGGTTTGTGTTCAAGGCATTAATGAACCACCAAGTAGTCAGACGCTAACGGTTACAACAAGTAACGCCGACCAAAATGTGACGGAAGGAAATGCCATTGACCCAATAGTCTTTACTTGGGGTGGTGATGCAACCGATGCCAACGTAACTGGATTGCCTGCTTCAGGAATTACTTTCGTAAAAAATATTACTAGCAAAACAATCACTGTTTCAGGTACTCCAACAGCAAATGTTTCTTTTTCTGTAAGCAGTTCTGGTTCTGCTGGAACTCCAGTAAATATATCGGGCAATATTACTGTTGGAACAGTTACAACTGGTGATGAGATTCACAATTTTACTGAATCAGGCAAAACCAGCGCTTTCTATAGCATAACAGGTAGCCTTTCAACTTCAAAAGGTACTGCTCATTATAATGGTCTTGACCTGACCCAATGTTTAAAAATGGAATCGAGTACCAATATTTCATTTACAACAAGCCAAACAAGCACATTAACTTTAGTGCTCAATGACGGCTATTCGGGGAGTTTAAATATTGATGGTGTTCCATACAATGGTGTGAATGGAATAATTACTTTAGAAATTAATGCAGGCATTCACGCTATTCAAAGGACATCAGGTGTTACATCTACAAATCTTTATTACATGAGTGTTGAATACTCATCTCTAGGAATTGATGACATCAAAGCAACTGAAGTGATTTTATATCCAAATCCTGTTACCAATAGTTTGCATTTATCTTCAAAAGCCGATATAGAAAAAATTAGAGTTTATAGCCTGTTAGGTGTATTGGTAAAAAGCATGGACGGAGCTATTGAAACCATCGATGTGAGTAACCTAAATACTGGAAGCTATTTGGTAAAAATATTTACCAGTCAAGGTGTAATGGATAAAATGATTGTGAAGAATTAACATTTAGAAATGAAGTGTAGTTTATAATTAAATTTTAAAAAGCCAGAGCGCTTCAAATTTGAAGCGCTCTGGCTTTTTAAACATACCTGTAAATGACTTGTTCCTATAAATAATAATTTGATGTCACATTAGTGAAAACATCAAATTTATAATAAGGTTATGGATAACACACTTCCAAAAGCGTTCTATTAAACCTTTTTAAATGGTCAATAACAGAAATGATTCTATTATACTTTAAAGCAATAGCTTGTTTACTCTTACTTTTTAAGGTTACTTCATATTCATAATTCACACCTTCAATTAAAGCTATTTGAAACCATCCATTTGGCAAAAACACTTTTAAGCCATTGGTTTGTTCTTGTTGTTGGTATAAAATAAATTCTCCGCTCATCCAATTGAGCAATTTATTAAAATCATCAATATTTTTTATAGGTTCACGCCAAATCAACTGATAATTTGAATTTATGAATTCTGGTTCCATCCCTTATTGATATGAATATTAAATGAGCGTTTTAATGGCTTCTATAATACGTTCAGCCAAATTATCTGCCTTTTCCTGTGAGGAACTTTCAGTATAAATTCTGATGATGGGCTCTGTGTTGGACTTTCTTAAATGCGCCCACTCCGTTTCAAAATCTATCTTCACACCATCATCAATAGTATTCACTTCCTCTTTTTGATATATGGTTGCCATTTTTCCCAAGATAATATCCACATTGATAGAAGGCGTGAGCTCAATTTTATTTTTACTCATAAAATAACTAGGATAAGATGCCCGCAATGCTTTACAAGATATTTTTTTATGAGCCAAATGGGATAAAAACAAAGCAACGCCTACTAAAGAATCTCTCCCGTAATGCGATGCTGGATAGATAATTCCCCCATTCCCCTCACCACCTATGATGGCATTGGTTCGCTTCATTTCAATGACTACATTTACCTCGCCTACAGCACTTGCCGTGTAAGTGCCTCCGTGTTTTTTTGTCACATCACTCAAAGCCCTCGATGAAGATAAATTGGAAACCGTAGTCCCTTTTGTTTTCCCAAGTACGTAATCTGCACAAGCCACCAAAGTATATTCTTCTCCAAACATAGAGCCATCCTCACAAACCAATGCCAGCCTATCCACATCGGGATCTACTACAATGCCTAAATCTGCTTTTTCTTTAACGACCAAAGCCGAAATGTCTGTTAGATGCTCTTTTAATGGTTCTGGGTTATGCGGAAAATGACCATTGGGCTCGCAATATAATTTGACACATTCCACGCCTAAAGTTTCCAACAAAGCTGGTATGGCTATGCCTCCTGTAGAATTAACAGCATCTACCACCACTTTAAAATTCGCCTTTTGCATTTAGCAATTTTAAGGCATTCCATTGTTTTGGGTTATGGCTTGCCGTAATGATGATACCACCATCTGCGGATTCCAATGGCACCGCTATTTCCACGGTTGGCGTTGTTGAAAGCCCAATATCAATTACATCAATGCCAAGTCCTAACAATGTGTTGCAGACTAAACTGCTTACCATTTTTCCTGAAATACGGGCATCCCTCCCCACAATTACGGTCAAGTTTTTGCTGTTGGATTGCTTTTTAAGCCACATACCGTAAGCAGCCGCAAATTTTACGGCATCAACAGGAGTTAGGTTATCATCTACTTTACCACCTATTGTCCCTCTTATTCCTGAAATAGATTTTATTAATGCCATGTCTTTTTCTTATTTAATAATGCCACCTTACAAAAGCTTCCATTGCTGCATAATGCGATAATCCCAATTGGTCATAGAGGTCTGCCGTTTCATTATTTCTGTCTTCTGCACGTTGCCAAAACTCTCTACTGTCTGTACCTTGGAACACCACGCCATCCTTTTGTGATTGGTGCTTAAAAATACCCTTTCGTTTTTCCAAAACTTGGTCTGGGCCCATGGGTACTGCCATTTCAATTTCATCAATGCCCCACTCTTGCCATGCGCCACGGTATAACCATAACCAACAATCTTTCATAAACTTTTTAGGTTTCAGTTCCTTGACCGCTGCAAAAACAGCATCCAAACACACTTTATGGGTACCATGTGGGTCAGCCAAATCGCCTGCTGCATAAATCTGGTGTGGTTTGATTTTTTCTATTAAATCGGATGTTATTTTCACATCGCCAATGCCTATAGGGTTCTTTTTTATGGCTCCTGTTTCGTAAAATGGAAGCTCCATAAAATGAATCTGTTCATCTGGAACACCCACAAAATGGCAAGTTGCCCTTGCCTCGCCTTTTCTTATCAATCCTTTTATATATCTTACTTCTGATGTGTCAATTTCACTAGATTTTTTGTTCTTCAGAAATTCGGCAGCTTTTTTGTAAATGGCTACAGCCTCTTTATTATCGATACCAAATTTATCATTATAGTCACACACAAAACTGGCAAACCTTAAAGCCTCATCATCGGCAACCGCTATATTTCCAGAAGTTTGATAGCCCACATGCACTTCATGGCCTTGTTCCACCAGCCTTTTAAAGGTACCTCCCATACTGATGATATCATCATCGGGGTGCGGACTAAAAATGAGTACGCGTTTTTTCGACGGTTCAGCGCGTTCTGGACGCTTGCTATCATCTGCATTGGGTTTTCCACCAGGCCAACCTGTGATGGTGTTTTGCAGTTTGTTGAATATTTTAATATTGATGTCATAAGCTGGTCCAGAATCTGCCAACAGATCACTCATGCCATTTTCAATATAATCGGCATCCGTTAACATTAAAATTGGCTTTTTTAAATGAAGTGCTAAACTCAATACAGCTTTTCTAATGAGCTTATCGGTCCAAACGATTTTCTCAACCAACCAAGGTGTATTGATACGTGTCAATTTTGATGCCGCCGCTTTATCCAAAACAAATGTGGCATTATTATGTTCCTGCAAATAGGATGCTGGCACACGGCTGGTTACCTCGCCTTCAGTGGAATCTTTGATGATATTGGCCTTTCTTTCCCCCCAAGCAAGCAGGATAACTCTTTTGGCCTCCATTATTTTTTTAACCCCTAAGGTAATGGCCGTTCTGGGCGTATTTTCCAAACCTGAGAAATCACCACTGGCAGCCACTCTTGTAATATGATCTAAAGCCACCAAACGTGTTCTTGAATTTTGAAGTGACCCCGATTCATTAAAACCTATATGTCCATTGCCCCCTATCCCCAAAACCTGTAAATCGATACCACCTAAGGCTTCAATTTTTGCTTCGTACTGGTCACAGTAATCCGCTATATCTTCTTTTGACAACGTACCGTCTGGAACATGACAATTCTCTGGCAGAATATCTATATGACTGAACAGTTGCTCCTTCATAAAACGTACATAACTGTTCACAGCATCTGGTTCCATAGGATAGTATTCATCCAAATTGAAAGACACTACATTTTTAAAACTCAATCCTTCCTCTTTGTGCAAACGCACCAACTCAGCGTACAAGCCTTTTGGTGACGAGCCTGTAGCCAAGCCCAATATACAAGGTTGCTTTTGTGCTTGTTTGACTCTAATGAGGTCTGCAATTGCTTTTGCTACGGTTTTTGATGCACTTGTTGAATCTTCATAAACCACCGTCCCAATGTTCTCGAAACGCTTTTCGAATCCTGTCGCTTTGTCTATACTGCTCTTTAACATGTTTTTGTTTTATTAGTGTTTGCTATTATTTTTTTCCTAAAATCTCATCCATGACCCAACTTGAATGAGCTGCTGTTGCTCCTGTTGAAGGATGTTTAAATTCTTCTGATAAATGCTTTTTCATATTTTGAACATGGAACAGTTGAATGTTTTCTGGATGCTCAATGTTTAAGCTTTCTTTCATATCGCCTTGCTCCAAAACGATGGGCGCTTCATCAAAAACCGAAAAACTTATTTTACCCTTAATTCCGTAAATATGGACGCTATCTTCTCTTTTTTCGGTTCCGAAATTCCAACTGCCCGAACCTGTAATACCCGATTTATGGACCCAATGTCCCGTTACGGCATCCATAGCCGTGTAAAGACCTTGCTGGTTTATGGCCAATCCATTTGCTTTTTCGATATCACCTAAAAAATGAATGAACAAATCAATACCGTGGGATGCCAAATCATCAAAATAACCGCCGTAAGCAATTTCAGAATCGGTACGCCAATTGTATGCTTTAGAGACATCGACAGCATTGGCGGGCTTACTTAAATGCCAATTTATATGCCTTATGGTTCCTATCTTCTTTTCATCAATCCATGATTTAATCTGCTTAAATCTTGGAAGTGAACGTCTGTAATATGCAACAAACAAGGGAATGTTTTTTTCTTCAAAAGCATTTTTTATTTGCATACATGCATCATACGTTGGTGCCATGGGCTTTTCTATACAACATATTTTTCCTGCAGCTGCTACTTTTAGTGCATAGTATTCATGCGAATCTGGCGGGGTTGCAATATAAATGGCATCAATTTCTGGATCATTTATTAAAACCTCGGCATCATCATAAAATTTAGGAACACCATGCCTTAACGCATAATCTTTGGCTTTTTCAGTATTACGACGCATGACGGCATGCAACTCAAAACCTTCTGTTTTTTGATATGCCGGCCCACTTTTGAGTTCGGTAACACTTCCGCAGCCAATTATTCCCCATTTATAAATCTTATCCATTACTTTATTTTAAAACGCTATTCTTTTATTTTTTTGTCCAACTTTTGAATTTATGTCCCCAAATGGCAAAAAATAGGATGATGGCGTAGCATGGAATTAAAATCCAGTAACTGCTTGTTGCAGCTGTTGCCATAGCATCGGCATTTTTTACCCCGTCTGCCATCAATGCGTGTTTATTGGCATCCACAATCCTGCCATATAAAGGTGGAATGATAGCGCCCCCAGAAATGGCCATAATCAATAAAGCCGAAGCCGTTTTTGTAAACTTGCCCAAGCCTTCCAAAGTTAACGGCCAAATAGCTGGCCACACCAAAGCATTCGCAATACCAAGAGCAGCTACGAACAAAACCGAAGTAAAACCTGTGGTATTTAAAATACAAAAACTGAAAATAATCCCTAAAACAGCACTACCTATTAAGGCTGTTTTTTGTTTCAAGTATTTAGGGATCAAAAACACGCCCAGAGCATAGGTCGCCACCATGGCCATTAAGGTGTAGGTTGTAAAAAACTTGGCTTCCTCGCCTGTAAATCCTAAAGATATACCGTAAGCAATGATGGTATCGCCGGCTATGACCTCTGCCCCAACATATACAAAAAGCGCCAAAACGCCCAACCATAAATGTGGAAACTGAAAGATGCTGGTTTTTGTACTTTTCCCCGTTACAGTTTCTTCTAGCTCTGACGCTTCAACATGTGGTAATGGTGCTTTCCGTATCAAAACACCTAAAACAAAAAGCACAATTGCCATAACTAAATAGGGCATAAAAACGCTATCTGCCATGGTATCTAAAAGCACGCCTTTTTCTTCTACGGTTGCCGTAGCTAACTTTTCTTTTACTTCATCTATTCCTGACAACAAAATAGCACCAAAAATCAACGACCCCAATGCGCCTGCTGTTTTATTGGCTATTCCCATAATGGCGATACGCTTGGCGCCACTTTCAATAGGCCCCAAAATGGTAATGTACGGGTTGGATGCGGTTTGCAATAGCGTCATACCAACACCTTGAATAAAAATACCTGTTAAAAACACCCAGTAAGTTCTGGCTTCGGCAGCTGGAATGAACACCAAAGCACCAAGCCCCATAATGACAAGCCCCAAAGACATCCCTTTTCTATACCCTATTTTATTTAGAATATAAGATGCCGGCAATGCCATGACCACAAAGGAAATGTAGGATGCGGATGCCACCAAATAAGACTGTGCATCGGTCAATTCATTTATGGTTTTCATAAAAGGGATGAGCGCACCGTTTATCCATGTGACAAATCCGAAAATAAAGAAGAGTCCTGCAATAATAAGAATAGGCACTAGAGTGCTGTTTTTAGCTGTTGTATTGTGTGAATTTACCATAGTAATCAGTATGTTAGTTTGCTTTTATTTTAAGGTCTTCATAGTGTTCATTTAAACTCTCGATGAGTTTGAATTGGTTTTTGGCCCTATCCAGATTGTGCTCAGGATATTTTGTTTTGTAGTACACATCATCATTCATATAATCTGTTAAAAACCTTAAAGCCATAATAAATATCATGGTTTTTGCTGCCAATGGCAAATATTTCAGTTCTATAGGCGTTAAAGACGCCTCCATTTTTTCTAAAAACCCTTTGGTATATGCTTTATAGTAATCGGCATTAAATGCCACTAAATCCAGATTGGTCTCATCTTCTGCCGCAGTATTACAGATGGTCCTTATGGCATCTCCAAAATCATAGTGGATAATCCCTGGCATGATGGTATCGGTATCGATCACACAAAGCCCTTTGTGATCTTCTGCGAACAATGCATTAGATATTTTTGTATCGTTATGTGTTACACGTAACTTAATGTCGCCTGATTCCTTTAAATTTTGAAGAATATGCATCTCCTCCTTCAATTCTATCACACGATCGATATAGCTTTCTGCTTTAAAAAGACGTTCTTTGGAAACCGATCGTAAAGCAGATTGAAATTGTGAATACCTAAAAGACATGTCATGGAATTTGGGGATGACCTCTGTTAATTTTGAAGCATCAAAATCGCTTGTTAAGTTTAGAAATTCCCCAAATAATTTTCCGCCTTCATAAGCAACTTCTTTATCTTTTACGGTTTCAAAAGTTAAACTATCATCAATAAAATACATCAAGTTCCAATAATTACCTTCTTCGTCTTGATAAAATGATCTTCCATTTTTCGTTTTAACGAATGTCAAAACACTCCTATCTAATTGTACTTTTGGCAAATATTTCAGCTTTTCCCGAATATGGGAACTGATGCTTACCTTATTTTCGATAAGACCCGGTACATCCTTAAAAACGCCATGGTTGATGCGCTGTAAAACATAATACGGCTTATCTTTGGTTATCATCAAATACGTATCATTGATGTGCCCAGAGGCCAATTCTTTATAGGTATAAAATTCACCCTCGTGCTCAAATTGTTCAAAAATGGATTTTAGTTTTTCTGCCGACATATTACCAAAGTTTTGTTGGGTAAACCCCACGTTCTTTTAAATTTTCTATTGCTTTTTGAACAATGACCTTATCTTCTTTATAAGTGACCCCAAACCATTTGGCATCGGATTTTAAAACCTCCACGCTGGCTTTTTCAGATTTGAGAATCTCATTTACAATCGATGGTAAATAAAATTCCGCCTTTAAATTTTCCTTATTAGTATCAAGAAACGTTTCAAACAACCGTCCGCCAAACTCAAAACATTTAGGTGTAAAGCCCCAGAAATTCATAGATACAATAGTATTTTCATCTATCGGGATGAATGTGCCGTCATCATCTTTACGCATTAATTCCCCGTTGATTTTTTCAATATGGGTGCGCTCAGTCACATCTACCAAATACCCATTTGCATCTACTTGGCACTCGCCTCTTGAAACATAGCCGTGATCGGATACCGTGTTTTTCAACAAATAGGCCATGGTATTGAAATCATAAGATGCCTTATCCTTTTCTGCCAATGATTTTGCCATGACCTGAAAGGCTTCAGCACCATAAAAATCATCTGCATTGATGATCGCAAAATTCTCCTTAACCGCATCTTTCGCCATTAAAAGTGCGTGCCCCGTACCCCAAGGCTTGGTGCGTTCTGGGTTGATGTATTTTTTAGGCACGCTATCCAGTTCTTGATATACATAGCTAACCTCTGCTTTTCCTTCAAGCTTTTTATTAAAAATAGCTTTGAATTCCTCCTCAAAACTTTTCCTTATAATGAATACAAATTTTCCAAAACCAGCTCTTAACGCATCATACAATGAAAAATCAATGATGGTATCGCCTTCTGGTGTAAAGGCATCCATTTGTTTCAATCCGCCGTAACGGCTTCCCATGCCAGCAGCTAAAATTACAAGTGTTGGTTTGTTCATAATCATTTTTTTAAAATTCTCTTTTAATTAACAAAATTCAAGTGTTTTATTTTTATGTTTTAAAAATAAATTCCCTTAAATATTTTTCAAATATAAGCAAAAAAACCTAAATGTGCTCGAACACACATATAAAATGTGTTCGAGCACATTTTACGCATATTAAATTCTTTTATCTATATTTGTGGTTATGACAACAAAGTACACCATCCGTGATATTGCAAAAATGGCAGGAGTTTCAAAAGGGACTGTTGACAGGGTTATACACAAAAGAGGCAAGGTTTCTGAAACGGCTTTAAAAAAAGTCAATGCCATACTTGATGATATTGATTTTACACCTAATCTTATCGCTAAAAATTTAAAGAACAATAAGGTATATCATATTTGTGTATTATTACCTGACCCTAAAAAAGATTCCTATTGGGAACCTTGCGCTTCTGGTATTGATGATGTTATTGCTGAGTTGGGTGTCTTTGGAATCAATATTGAAACTTTATTTTTTGATCCCACAAGCACAAAATCTTTTTTAGATGTGAATTTAGCCATACAAAATACTACTCCTGATGCTGTATTGTTGGTGCCCTTGTTTTTTAAAGAGGCCGGTATTGTTATGCAACACTATGATGCTTTGGGCATTCGGGTTTCAACCTTCAACAACACTATCGAATCTCACGCAGTAAAAAGTTTTATTGGTCAAGATTTGCACCAAAGCGGTCGTGTCGCCGCTAAATTATTGCACAGCATTACACAAAAAGGCGATGTTGCCATTCTTCACATAGATGAAAAATATAAGAATGCCGTGTTTATGCAAGAGAAAGAACAAGGCTTTAGAAATTATTTTGATGCATTACCCAATGCTGATTACAACGTGTTGAAATGTAAATTAAAACATCCTGATTTTGATAACGTATTGTCCGACTTTTTAGAAGCAAACCCAAAATTAACTGGTATTTTTGTAACCACATCCAAGACGTATCAAGTTGCAGATTTTCTTCAAAATAAGGACCACAAACATATTGCTTTGGTTGGCTATGATTTATTGAATGAAAATGTGGCTCATTTAAAAAAGGGAACTATCGATTTTTTAATTCATCAAAACCCAAAACAACAGGCTTATTTTGGATTGAAATTTTTAATAGAACATTTCCTTTTTGAAAAAGACATTCCAGCCCAATTACTATTGCCTATTGATATTGTTAATTCGGAAAATGTAGGGCCTTTTATGAGGGACTAAAATTCTCCAGATGCAATATCCCAAAAGAAGTCGGTGTATGGAAATTGGGCGTTTCAGTATTTGGGTTTACCCAAGTTATCCAAGTGGGTTCATAACTGCCGTTTTCTTGTTTGTTGTATTTCGCTCTGTAGATACCGGTTTCTATTTTTCCACTTTTCAACAAATCCAATTGTTTTAATGATGCTATACTGATGGCTATTTCAACCGTAAAAAAATCGTTTTGAATATCTGATTTAATCAAAATATCATCTTTTGGCCAATTCCAATCAAAATCAAATTGCTTATTTGGTTTCGCTTTAAAATCCATCAATCGAGGGCTTGGATCGATTTCTAAACAATAATAAGGATTTAGCTGATTGTTTGTTCTAAAAAACAGCTCTACCCTATCAGAATTATTGATGCTGTTTTTGGAGTTGTCGGTAGTATCTATATACACTTCGGAATCTTCAACTTTAAAAGCACAAAATAAATGCGATGTATCCCATAAGGCTTTAAATTCTATCTTTCTCATTTTATTATCATCCCAAGGCAAAGAAAAATCTGTTAAACTTATGGCCTTTTCCCAAAGCGGATGATTGGCTTTGCCATTGATTTTTAATTTATTTTCATCAATTTGTATGATGTTGTAATTTTTTAATTCTGAATTCAATTTTTACATTTTAATTTAAAAAGCCAAGAAAAGTTCATACAAAGAAAAAATATTTTACCAAACTTTTAATGAATTAGAAAAATTTAATATCAACTTTTTTGAAAAACAGGAATATCATCTAATGTTACAGCAATCTCTATTACTTTATCTCCTTTATAGGTCTTTCCTTTATACTTCCATTTTCCTTTTGGAAGTACAACTAATCTTTTTGTTGCACCTTTTTCTATTATTGGGGCAACTAAAATGCTGGAACCAAGCATAAATTGATCTTTGATATTGTAATAACCACGATTTGGAAATTCATATTCCATGGATCTAACCACAGGCTCTCCTGTTTTTGCAGCTTTCTCTACAAGTTCCATAATAGTTGGGGTATATGCTTTCCGTATGGCTACTGCTTCTTTTACAGCTTGTAAATTTTGTTCATTTAATACACGCCAAGGTGCTACAGAAAATTGCATCATGGGCATAAGTGCGTGAACTTGTGCAGACCGTACAATCAACTCTTGATCGATCGATTTTAAATCAATAAAAGACCCAAATTCTCCGCCGCCAATCATATCAGGGCAATTGAATGGATACCCAAGAAGGCCCTGCAAAGTAATTTGAGGAATCAACTTTGTGATATCATTCCAATTATGACCCTTATCATGCAAACGCTGGGCGAGCGACTGCCCTCCCATTTTCCATGTAGCTCTGTACTCATTGAGCGGATATTTAAGTCCGAATTGCTGAAATGAATAGGTATGGTCATTTGGAGTTGCCGCAGCATCAAATGAGGTCATTGGCGTGTCATAAAAATAGCTGTCCCCAGCATCTAATTTATAGCCATCTACCCCGTATTTTTCTTGAAGTCCTTTTAATTGACCATCAAACCAATCTACTGTGCCTGGGTTGGTAAAATCAAGAACCGCACTAGCTCCGTTCCACCATCTTACAATCAATGGAAAATCGCCTTCTTTTGTTTTAATAAAATAGCCTTTTTTTTCTAAACCCCTATATATATCACTATCTGGACTCACAAAAGGGCACACCCATAGCATGACTTTAAATCCCAATCCATGAAGCTCATCAACCATTTGTTTTGGATTAGAAAACCGTCCTTCATGGAAATCCCACTTACCATAATCTTCTTGCCAGTTGTCATCTATCATGATCACTCCCGGAGAAAACCCATTTTCTACAATGGCATTGGCATATTTCAAAATATCTTTTTGATTTTGGTTATAAATCAGCTCTATCCATGTATTGTACTGGGGCTTTTCAAAAAGTAATTTATCCGGATATTTACCAGATGCTGGAAAATAATTATGAGAGGCAAAATTGAAAGCTTCTTTTAAAGTAGATCCAGAAGCTGACACTTTTATTTCAGCACCTCTTGAAGTGACTAAAATTTCATCGCCATTCATTGAGTAAGAAATAGGGGATTCAGACCAAATAACCCTTCCTTTGTCTGAAATGAACAGAGGCTGAGCTTGATTGCCTTTATTATTTCCATAAAGGTCAATAGCATAGCCATCGTTAAAAGGCATGATATGCCCATCCCAAACGGCACCTCCCCACCAATGTTCATTAGGGATTATTTTTACTTGCAAACTATCCGTTTGTTGAGAAAATATTTGAATCGTGAACAACACCATAAAGCAGAAAAGCCAGTTTGTTTGTATCCATTTTTTACCTGTACTCATTATCAATTTAGTTTAGGGTTTACGGTTAAATAATTATAAAATTCATTGGTATTTTAATAAGATTTTTTAAAATCTATAGTTTGACCTTCCAGCAACCTCTCACAGACAATTCTTAAGGTTTCATTACCACTATAATTTATAGTAAACACCTTTTCTTCATTAGGCAACAATGCCTTAAGTGATCCTTTGGTTTTATGGCCATTTATTGAAAAATAGGCATCATAATAAATAGGTGCTATTCCAATATTTTTTACCGTTAATAACGATATTCCATTTAATTTTTCAAACTTGGTCACTTCAAATTTATACCCAGTATTGAGGCTTGCTTGCATTATGCGCTCTTTGGTCTGGTATTTATATTGGTCATTTCCAATCATGTAAGTGACATGAAAACGCTTTATAAAAGATTCGTAAGATTCGCCATGTGCGCCGTTTAGAGATAACACATTTTGTTGATCAAAAGTGGTATAATAATTAAATTCGCCGCCTATGGGAGCCGTTTTATATCTACTATCCAATCCTAAAAACTTAAAACGCTGCTCATTAACGCTCGCATGTTCTTCACTCATAAACGAATCATCAAATAGCCCAAATGAGAGGTCCAATAATGAAGCATTGTCACGAAACGGTGTTACATTCCCATCTTCAACATCAATGGAAATGGACCAATGTAAATTTTTAAATACGGCATCCATTTTATTTAAGAAAGTAGTTTGAAAGGCTTTGGATGGAAACGTTTTTCCTAACTCAAAAGGGCCATCATAAATATGGTATTCTCCCCACAGACCAAAACCTGTTTGAAGAAAGGCCAATCTATTATCATTATCGTATTTTTCAGCAAATTTTTCATAAAACTCTAAAGTAAAATCTTTTAATTCTTGGTTGGACCAATCTGGAAACCACGTATCTTTTCCTTCACTTTTACCTTTTGTTTCTTTATAACTTGGCAAGTCTTTTATATATTTTGGTACTGAAGTCAATTGCCCAACATAAGTAAACCTAAACCTAAGAATGGCTTGGTGGTTTCTTGATGCTATGGCATTTAATTTACTTTCAACAACAGCCCAATCATAAACGCCTTTTTCTGAAACAACATCGTCATAAAGCATATAGGAGTATTCCAAAGTATGTGCCCCAGAGTCAGCATGGGTATTTCCGTCCCAAACCACTATACCTGTCATGGGCTGTACATTTGTAAACTCTGAAACGCCCCCTTGATTTTTAATGAGGTCTGTTTTTACAGATTTATCAACTTCATCTGTTTTTCCTTTACAGGCAATGATGAGACAGCAGAAACCTAAAGCCCTAAATAATACTTTTTTCATAACTAAATTTTTATATATGTTTTGTTCTTATCCATATACCATAGCAGCAAATAAATAATGCCAAAACCTCCGACGGTTGCAAAGGCATTATAATAGTCCCCTAAATATTGCTCAAAACCAAATAGCACATATTTAGCTAACTCTGGAAAATCTATAACATGCGAAAGCACATAGGCCGTTATGGCATTAATACCAATAACTTTTAACGGAAAGCCCCATTTTGTATAACCTTTTACATCTATAATCCAATAGAACAATGCCAGTAACGCAAAACATATTCCTGATGATAACAACACAAATGTGCTGTTCCAAATTTTCTTTACACTTGGGTGGAATGTATTTAGAATCAGCCCAACTGCTATAAATCCAATCCCAATTAAAAAAATGTTGCGAGCCGTTTTCTCTCTTGGCAATTTCGAGCGGAGCATTTCGCCAGCAAATAAACCAGAAAGTGTGGTTGCAATAAAGCCTAACCCAGATAATAACCACGTGTATTGATAGCCATCGTCAAAACGGCCAAAAACATAATGATCTATGTATAATGCGATGTTTTTATCGGGCAATAATTCGCTGTTTCCAATGCCGGGAACATTTGCAAATTCAAGTAACAACCCATAAATGAGAAGGCACATGGCAAAAAGCACATATCTTGATTTTTTGTTTAAATGAATATATACCACGCATGAAAATAAATAACCAACCGCAATGGCCTGAAGAGTGTTGCTAAAAATTTTAAATTGATTGATATCCAACGCAAGCAGGTTTCCCTGGACTATCCAACCCAAAATGAACAAGATGATAAAACGCTTAATCAAATGTGGATAAAGTTTTATTTTACTGTCTATTTCCTTCACGCGTCTTTCCATTGAAAACGGAATGACCACTCCCACCAAAAACAGGAAAAGCGGCATGATGATATCATAAAAATGAAAACCGAACCATTCTGGGTGCTCAAATTGCGTTGCAAAAAACCCCGAAACTTCTGTTTGTGAAGCTTGGTGGAAATGGGCAAAAAAACGATCTGCAAAAATAATCATGAGCATATCAAAACCTCTTAATACGTCAATAGATAATAGCCTGTTATTCTGTGTGGTGGTGCTCATAATTTATGTTTTAAAATTCTAATTAAAATCAGATTTTGATTGTACCCAACTGTATTTTAAATCGGAGTTTAAAAGAAAATAGGTTGGTGTTGCAAATACATAATAATCATTAATCGCTTGGATATCCCAATCTTTGTAGGTGCAATCTATTTTTCATGGGGATATTTACATAGATGTTTTTAAATATGTCTTTGTCGGTATCGATTGAAACATTTATAACATTAACTCCTTTTTGTTTCCATGATTTAGAATAACCCATCAGATAAATGGTTTTAACCTTTCCTTATAGAACAAACCATTTACAAGGAAAGGCTTATGACTAATTCCAGACATACAATAAAATACTTGTAATTATTATAAAATTATTTTCTTATTCAATATACCCAATTCAGTTTCTAACCGAATTATATATATTCCTGTATTTAAGTTTGGTAAAGGAATATTTTGTACTCCATTTAAAGTAAAAGAAGAATTTAATATTTGTTTACCAAGCATGTCAAATAATTTCAGATTGGATTTCCCTTGAATTAAACCATTAATAGCTAAAGTAGAATTATTAGCTTTATATATACTAACATTATTTAAAGATACATTCTCTACACTTAAGGTTCCTGTTGTATAGCTTACAATTGGTAACGTATCAGTGCTACCCCCTGTGTTTGAATAAATTATGCTTAGGGTTAGGCCTGATCCAACAAGCCCCAAAATAGTTCTATCTAAAACAAATACACGTGAAACACCTGCGACCTCAGTATCCGAATTAATAGCAGATACCGAATGCTGAGCCCAGCCCCAAGTATTTTGATTAACTCCAGAAAAATCGTATGACAAACCATTTTGTAATAAAACATCTGCACCCATACCTCCTGTTAAGAAACCGGTAGTAGTGTTATTATCTGTGTCAATAAATATATCGTAAGTTGGCTCAATACCAGCTCCTAATACAGTCATTTTTATAGTAGTTTCATCTTCATCAGTAATCGTTAATGACTCTAGGTTTGGCGGTGGTGTTCCTGTAAGCGTAGTATAACTTTCCATACCTGTTGCTGGTAATCGTTCTCCATCTACTGGAACAAAAGCTAAAAGGTTAGTAAAATACACATTAATTTGAGCCCCCATGTTTAGAAGAGGTAAATAGTTCCTATTAATTTTGAATTGAACTGAAACACCTGGATTATCAGTTACCACTATATTCCCAGCATGCCATTCCCATGCCCACGCACCAGAAACCCATCTATTAGCCCCCCCATTTTCAACTCTAAAATCTGCACCTCCATTAGCTGGATCGCCAGTTGCAGGGTTATTATCAGTATCAATGTAAAGATGATGTGACGAGGGGTTGATATTATCTCCATTTACTGTAATGGTTAAATCTGTTGCATCATCAACAAACGTAAATGAGTCTAAGGTAATAGAAGTTGAAGATTCAGAAATTTGGCCACCTATATTAAATGCTGAAGTGAATTGACATGTTCCACTAGAAAGTAGAAAGAAAAAAAGTAATTTTGTTTTCATTTTAAAATGTTTTTAGTTAGTACCTAAACTTTTTTAAAGTAGGAAATGTCACTAATTTTGTAAACTTGGTTGTATAATTGATTGATATGTATTAAAACGATGCTATAGTTATATAGTCTTTACATCATCAATATTGGATTGATTCAGCTATTATTCAATAGAATAATAGCTGAATCAAATTTGAAAATAAATGTTATTCGCAAAACCCTGAAGATTCTGCAGGTAGAGTATAGGAGACAAAGGAACTGGTACCTCCAGCTATCGGGAATTCTCCAACTGAAGCCCAACCTCCTGTTAACTCAGCAATTGAAAGGCTAAAAGTATCTCCCAAAGCTCCAAATTGAGTCTTTTTCATACTGAATTCTATAGCATTTGTGGTTGTATTCACACTTTTCAAGCCTGATGATTTAAAATTTGCAATGGAACCTGATAAAGCAGCCCAGCCCCAACCGCCGTCTACACCGGTATACTGGAAGAAGGTTGCCCAAGAATCGTTTACCGGAGGACCTTCAAATAAAAAATCTGCTCCAGAGCTTACTGGCCATTGCCAAGCCAAATATCCTGTATCAGGATTGCTATCAGCGTTTATATACATATCAATCAATTCCATTTTCATGGATGCATTTCCTTCTATATATACATTTATATTATCACCTGCGCCCCACATTTTTATTTTTTGCATAGAAGCTGCTCCAGAAGTACTTTGATCTAATAAAACCTCAACATCATCCCAATCACTAAAATCGCCATCAATTTTTATATCTACATTTTTAACTTCTGGCGCCATGATTTTTTTTGTGATGTAAGCCTCTTGTCCAGCATCGTTCATAGCCGTAAGCGTTACCGCAATTTCCCCTCCTACCGAAGTATATCTATAAGTTGGGTTTTCTTTGTCACAATAAAAGCTTAAGTTGCCCAGATCCCATCTATATGTGGTAGCACCTTGGGAAAGATTAGTGAACACAAATAAATTGTCATCGTTTGTGAATGAAAAATCTGCAACAATACCTCCGTCAGAGTTAGTTTCAGTATCGTCTGAACCACAACCCATAAGCAGTGAAACAGCTATAATGTAATAGAAAAATTTTATTTTTTTCATGATTAATTGTATTAGTGGTTAATTTTTATTTTAATTGATCGTTAATGTGTGCATTAAATCATTCATACCTTTGCTTGCATCCCATGTGTTTTTGTTTGCCAATTGAATTGAAAATTCTGGTCTGTCTGATAGCGTACTATAATTGTCTTCTATTTTCAAATACAATTTGTACTGCCCAGCAGGAATTCCAGATAGGCTGACCGATTCTTTTAAGTCGTAATTGGCAATGGGTACCACGTGCCTTACATCAAAATTCAAAGGTTTTTTATATAAGGTTTCATCATTTACAGATTTGAATACCAAAAAGGTATTTTTCTTATTATAGACAGGAGCGAACCCAGCATTGTCTATAACAGCATTTAATTCAAAACTGCCATTTGCTGCAACATCTTTTTTCAAACTAGCAGACTTTAATAGTAGCCTATAGCCCAATTCTTTTTGAAAATCTGTAAAACAGTTGTTGTTTCTCCAAACATTAAGTACGGGCCCGTAATAATCAAGATTTAAATATGTCCATTTTAATAAAGACATTTCTGTATCAGCCGTAATACAACTAGCTGTTGGAACACCGCTTGGCGGACACGTTTCCCCACCTGTAGGCACAAAAAGCGCTTCATTGCTTATGTAGCTTTTCTCGATAGTTACATTTTGATAAGTCCCATAATCATTTTCACTTGCTAAAAAACAATCATTATGAAATCCTATACGCGCTATATCTGTAGTACCATATCCAACAGAAGCATCTATGGGTGTTGTATAGTTAAAAAATTCTTGTTTATACAATGGAGTTCTTAGCTGAATTTTGATTTCTTTTGGAAATACTTCTAACAACTTTTTGATAACCGCTTTTTTGTTTTCTGGAGTTGTTAAATTGTTGGTTGTATAATACCACTCGCCCCAGGCTCCAATAAACCCGGCTTGCACAAATGCTATAACATCAGCATTATCTGTAACAATAGGCTTAAGCTGATCTAAATGTTTTTCAATAATACTTAATGGTGCATCCGTTTCGTTTTGGTCGCTATTATATGCAAAGCGTAATATGCACTTAATACCAGCTGTTCTCAAGCGTTCAAAATCTGTTTTTATTAAATCAAGTTGCGCTGTACTGAGATCCGTATCTTTAAAGTTGTCCATATAATAAATACGGTTGATAATAGTAACATTTTCAGCTTTCAAACTATTTAATGTCACTAAACTTAGCGGAGTACCTTCTGAATTAACAGCCCAATGGTGCATAAAGCCTCGTTCAGGGTTTGAAATAACATCATTAGATGACTGGTATGTTATATCAATAAAACTATCATCTTTTGGCTCTTCTTTTGGATCATCGCTACCACAACTTATTATACCGCCTAAGAGCAATAATGCCATAAATTTATATTTCATAATAATACTTTTTTATAATTAATAATTATTAATAGGTGTCCTTGATCCAGTTATAAGGTTTTCTTTTTACCCAATTGCCTCTTGTGAAATCAGGAAAATCCTGAGGTTCTCCATTGTTTTCTATTGAAGCTTCCGACAAAGGTGTAATAGCGCTCCAAGCCGCTGCATCATAAGCATCCATTGGAGGAGCCACATGTTGTTTGGCCGCTTCAACAAAGGCATGTATTACAAAAAAATCCATACCGCCATGTCCTGCACCATTGGCATGCTCGCCATATTTTTGCCATAATGGATGGTCATATTTTTTAAGCCATTCATCTGCCACATCCCATTGATGTGGTTCTGTTTTGCCATCAATATGGATTCTATTCCCATCAACTTCCCATAAACCATTAGCGCCTTGAACTCTAAAACCCAGAGAATAAGGTCTTGGTGAGTTTGTGTCATGCGTCACAATAATGGTTTCGCCACTAGCTGTTTCAATGGTTGATGTAACAATATCGCCTAACTTAAATTTCACTTTCGCATTCGGATGGTTTTCGCCGCCTACTTTTACTATATAGTTATGCAGGCCAACACTTTTGGTAGCGTGCGATGTTAAGGACATAAACCTGTTGCCTCTATTGATATCGCACATAGCTGCTATAGGACCAATACCATGTGTTGGGTAAATATCTGCATTTCTTAAAACGGAATGCTGTGTTCTCCATACTGATTCTGAAATCCCTTTGTCCCCAAACTCGGCCCCAACACCATAGGCTGTTTTCCCGTCGTTGAATTTCACATGACGCAAATCGTGTTGATAGCCACACCTAAAATGAAGTAATTCTCCAAATACATTTTGTTTTACCATGTTTAAAACCGCCATAATATCTCTACGGTAATTCACATTTTCAAGAATCATTAGATGCGTTCCGGTCTCTTCATGTACATTTACTAAATCCCAGCACTCTTCAAGTGTGTTTGCTGCAGAAACCTCCAGACCCGTATACTTTCCTGCTCTCATAGCATCTTTGGCCATACGCGTATGCCATAGCCAAGGTGTAGCAATAATAACAGCATCCACGTTATCCAAAGCTAAAAGATTTTTATAATCAGAATCATCTTTACCAAAAACCACCGGCTTTTTATAGCCTTTACTGGTAATTTTTTCTGTTGCTAATTTTGTTCTCGAAGAATCTATATCACAAATAGCCGTAATGTTTATATCTTCTCTTAATAATAAATTTTCCAGATGGTTTGTACCTCGCAAACCCACACCTATCATTCCTATTTTTAGTTTTTCTACATTTGAATTAGCACCAAAGGTAAAGGTTGGCATAAACGCTATGCCCGTACCTGCAATTGCTGCTTTTTTTATAAAATCTCTTCTAGAGTCCATAATACTAATGTTGTTTTTATGCATATGTTTATAGTCTGTTTTTTAATTAAAGGGCTGGATTGCATATCATCAAGACAGCCCTCTTTTCAAAAACTAAACTAACAAACTAATTATATCCAGGGTTTTGCTTAAAAGCACCTTTTCCTTCACTTATCCTTTCAAGTGAAAAAGGATATACTACTTTGTATGGTGCTGTCTCGCTAGATATCCCATTCAAATCCTGATTATACTTACTGTATTTGCCGTGTCTAATCAAATCTGCACGGTATTGCCCGTTTTCACACCAATACTCGTGGGATCTTTCTAAAAGAATCATGGTATTAAATGAATCTATATCTGAATAATCAGTCAATTCAATAGGATCTAAATTTGCACGGTCCCTAATTTCATTTACCAAGTCTATGGCTTCTTGGGTTGGCATATTATTTTTATTGGCTAAAGCCTCTGCTTTTGATAAAATAACATCAGCATACCTATATAAAATAATATCCACGGTTGTTAGTGATGTATTTCTAGCAGAGTCTTCATCTATTTTTAATGGAAGTGGCCCCATCTGCATCACAGTACCTGGATTGGCCCTGTTGTAAGTAACACCATCTGTTCCTACATATTCTGCTATTAAGTTTGTTTTTCTAACATCGTCAGGTTCAAAAGAATCATAAAATTTCCAAGAACTTTGAATGGTAGCCCAACCGCCTCTTACAGGATAGTTTGATGGCAACACCATCATTTGCCATTGGTTTTCACTTGTACCAGCATAATCTGCAGGAATCGCAAACATAATTTCTTTATTATCTGCCTGTGTTTCTTTGCCAAACATCGCTACATAATCAGGGGTTAGTTCATAATAATTCATAGCCATGATAGCATTTGCCTGTGCTTCTACTTCGGCCCATCTTTTTTCATGAAGATAGAGCCTGATCAATAGCATTCTTGCAAAACCTTGGCTGAACCTTCCGTAAACAGCATCTGCAGGCGTTGGTAAATCTTCAGCCGCATCCAATAAATCATCTTCAATAAATTTTACCATCTCATCATGGCTGAGTCTTGCCAATGGCGTTTCTGTTAGCGGATTTTGCAATACTTCTAGCGGTGCAACAACTATAGGCCCATACATATCAAAAAGCTCATAGCTCAAAAAAGCCCTAGCACATTTAAGTTCTGCAATGCCTTGTTTCTTTATATTGTCATTAACACTAGAGTTTTGAAGTCTTTCAATACTCAAGGTGTTAGAGCTTATCCTATTATAAAACCGATCATAATACCTTGTAACCGATTCATTTATTGGACTATAACTATGCAATGTTGCTAGTTGCTGTACGCCGAAATTTCCTTGAAGAATTTCGGTAGCGGCATCATTTATAAACATGATTCCGTTTTCTGATGTGGTATGGATACCATCCCACCAAGAACCTCTTAAAGGATAATATGCCGCTACTACCAAAGCCTCTACATCGGCTTCTGATGCTGGGAAAATAGCTGGATCTGGATTTATCTCGTCAGAATTTACATCCTCCAATTCTGGATTACATCCATATGCCAAGGTTATCAATAACCCGAACATGACTAGTTTTAAGTTTTTCATAATCAATATTTTTTTAAAATTTTAAATCTAAACCAATGGTATAAGTCTTAACGTTAGGATAGGCGGCTACCAAATTTGAAGGATCTCGATCTGTCCCTTCCAATCTGCTATCATACCCCGTAGTTTCAGGATCCACACCTTTAAATGGTGTAATAAGGAATAAGTTTTGGGCATCTAATCTTACACTCGCACTATTTATTAGTTTCCCCATCCATTTGGAAGGTATGCTGTATGCTAATGACAGGTTTTGAAGTCTGATAAACCAAGCATCCTGCAAGAAGAAATCTCCAGCACTATATTGGGTATAGCCATAGTGAGAAGCCGGTCTGGAGTTTGTAGGATTCTCTGGTGTCCATCTATCATAAATAGTTCGTAATGCGTTACGTCCATTTTGCCAAACACCATCCGCGGAAACACCTAAAGCAAGATCTGTTTGATCTATTATCTCCCTACCAAACATGCCATTAAAATGAAACCTGAGTTCAAAGTTTTTATAGCTAATGGTATTACTAAAACCTGCTATAAAATCTGGATCTGAAGACCCTAATAGCACGATATCCGCTTCATCAATTCTTCCATCAGCTTCACCTGTGGCTATAAACCTTCCATTTTTATCAACTATTGGGTTTCCAGAGCCATCTCTTGAAAAACCATTGACATCCTTAACCTTTATTTGTCCAGGAAATAATTCGGGTTGCGCTGGCACTAGCTCACCTATTTGCATCACACCATCAGACAAATAAGAGTATTGAGCACGTATAGGGTCATCAACACTTTGATAAATGGTTGGTTTCCAATCTTCGGCTCTTTCTTTCCATCTATCTTTAAATTTAGAAAAAGTTAATGTGCTTTTCCATTTAAAATTCTCATTATCAACATTTACCGTATTTAAAGTTACCTCAACACCTTTACTTTGGGTACTTCCGATATTTGCCCAAACAGTATTAATTTCATGGTAAGAATTGATAAGTTTTTCTTGTAATAAATCCGAAATTTCCTTATTATAAACTTCAACAGATCCAGATAGTATGCCTTTAAAGAGTTCAAAATCAAGACCTATATTGATTTCTTTAGTGGTTTCCCATTTTAAATCTGGGTTTTCCAATCTGGATGGAAGTACACCAATCAATATAGATTCATCTGGATTCAAATAGGCCGGTTGTGCGTAATAAGCAGCAAAGGCATTGGCACTAATATCCGCATTACCGGTTTCACCATAACCCACCCTAAGTTTTAACTGCGATATATTATCTTTTAGGTTTTTCATAAAAGGCTCTCCAGCAATATCCCAACCAAGAGCCACTGAGGGAAAAATAGCGAATTGATTATTTCTTGCAAATTTACTGGAACCATCTCTTCTAATTGATGATGTTAAAATATACCTATCTTTAAAAACATAATTTATTCTACCAAAATAAGATACCCAATTTTCTTCATATTTTGTAGAAGCCAACACTTTGGTACCAGCACCTGCATTAATGTTATTCCATAAAAACGTATCGGTTATAAAATCACTATTTCCTGATGAAGCGCTTTCAGAATGGTATTTTTGCCTAGAATACCCAACCAAAAAATTCAAACTATGGTTGTTATTAATTATTGTAGAATAATTCAAAGTAAAATCAAACAACTCATCATTCTTTTTCTGATTAGCTATGGTTGCCCTACCATTTTCCAAAGCACCCCACAAAGTGGTTCTTGGCAAATAGGTATTCCTGCTAGTGTACCCTTTATCTATACCTGCCTGAAACCTAGCTACTAAACCCTTTATTGGTTTAACTTCCATAAAAAAATTGGTTAGCGTTCTATCAATAACACCTTGATCTGTTATGGTAAGTAATGAATACGGATTAGGCTCCTGTGCATTATCTGGATTGATTGGGTAATTACCAAACTCATCAATAGCCTGAATATGTGGCCCATACTGTAAAGCCGATCTGATAATTCCAGAATTTTCATAACGATCTCCACCCAATTGGCTATTTTCATTATTGATCTTGCTCATTGTAAAATTCATACCAACAGTTAAAAAGTCGGTCAATTTTTGATCTAAATTGAATCTTAGTGAAGCTCTATCAAAAGCTGAATTTTTTAATACACCATCTTGTTGATATAAGTTACCTGACAAATAGTATTTTGTTGATTCAGTACCACCTCTTAAAGAAAGGTTGTGCTGTTGTGTACTACCATCTCTAGTTACAAGATCTAACCAATTGGTGCCTTGTCCTGCATTGTTTATTTGGTCATCGGAATAAAATCTTGAAAACGCCACACCATTTACAGGGTTTGCAATAGCTTCTTCCAAAGTTCTGCTGCTTACATTTCCACTAGCATAAGGGGTTACCCTGTTTTGAAATTTCCAATTTTCCAATGCTGCATCGTTTCTTAATTGCATCCATTCCTGCAAACTCAATATATCAAAACTATCGTTGTAGGCTTGATATGAATAGGAAGCGGAATAGTCCACTTGAACTTTTCCAGATACCCCTTTTTTGGTAGTTATCAAAATAACCCCGTTTGCAGCTCTTGCTCCATAAATGGATGTTGCACTCGCATCTTTTAATACTGATATGGATTCAATATCATTTGGGTTGAAGGAATTCAAGATACTTTGCGTACCACCACTATATCTATTTCCTGTGGCAGGTTGTTGAAATTCGGTAATAGGAAACCCATCCACAACTACCAAAGGATCGTTGGATGCGTTTATAGATCCAGCCCCTCTAATTTGAATATCCAAACCACCGCCCGGTTGTGCACTATTTTGGGTAATTTGTAAACCAGAAACTTTCCCTCTCAGCACGTCGCCAACCGATGGTGAGGATGATAACACCAATTCCTCGCCTTTAACCGTAGATATGGCCCCTGCAATATCTTTCTTTCTTTGGGTACCATAACCAACGATCACAATTTCGTTTAATGTGGCTGTATCCGTTAGTAAGGTAACGTTAATGTTTGTTTGGTTATCAATAGCTACTTCTTGGGTAATAAACCCTAAAAATGAAAACACAAGCGTGTTCGCTCCGTTTGGCAAAACAATACTGTAATCCCCATCAAAACCTGTGACCACACCTACAGAGGTTCCTTTTACCAAAACAGATGCTCCTGGCAGTGGCATACCTGTATCATCTATCACTTTTCCTGTAACAGTTGTTTGCAATAATTCTGATTTGCTGTAAACTTGTTTATCCTTTATCGGAGAAATAAGAATGACATTTTCATCATCTTTTTGGACGCTATAACCAGATCCCACTAGTTGCATAGTAGCTGTAACTATATCAATGTTAACAAAATCTGCTATTACTAGTTTATTTGCATCCAGTTCATCATCACTGTAAAAGAAATTTACATCTGTTTGTTCTGTGATAGCCTTAAAGGCCTGCCCTAAAGTGACTTCACCAAGTTTTAAAGAAAGCTTTTGGGAATAAGCAAAACTTGAAGTGCTTAAAAAAAGTATACAAAATACAATTAAACTTTTTTTCATTATCCAAAGTATTTGATCTTTTAATCGTTTAACATGACTATAATTTATAGCCGATAATTTTTTTTCCATATTTTTACTTTTTAGTTTGGTTAATTACTGATGACACAAGGATTAGCTACTAAGAATTTTTATCGGGAAATGTTGACGCATTTCCCGTTTTCTTATGGATCTTTTCTTGAAATTTTAACTAGGTATTCTTCATTATTTTCTGTGTTTTGGATTATTTCATAGGTAACGTTTGCTGATTTACTTATTCTATCTAATAAAAGTTTTGCTGGAAATTCTTTAGAAGCTAGCCCTGTAAATGTTATTTCACTAAGCTGAACATCAGAAAAATCTGTTTTAAAATTATACCATCTTCCAACTTTTCTTAAAATATTATCAAGGTTCATATTCTCAAAGAAAAAAGTACCGTCTTTCCATGCAGAATAAACTTGAGGGTTCACATTTTTAACCTGAACGGTGCTTAAATCTTTTTTGCCAACAACAGCCTGTTCTCCCGGTTTTAAATAAACTTCTTTCTGTTGATCTCCTACAAGTTTTATTTTACCCTCTGCCAAGGTTGCTGCAAAAAAAGCATCATCATTATATGCAGAAACATTAAATGAGGTCCCTAAAACCGAAATATCCCTCATCTTAGTTTTTACAATAAAACTTTTACTGGCATCTTTCTTGACTTCAAAATAAGCCTCGCCAGATAATTCAACAATTCTTTTGTTGCCTTCAAATGAAGTTGGATATTTTAAAGATGAAGATGAGTTCAACCATACTTTAGAGCCATCTGGCAAAATAAGCTTGTATATGCCTCCGCGTGGAACAAACAGCGTGTTTTCACCTATCTTTTTTGGAGATCTTGTAGGATTGCTTTTTCCATTTGGCAGATAAACCAAAGCGTTATCTTGATTTTTAACTTCTGCTAAAGTTTGCGCTTTCACAAACTCATTTTTTTCAAGATCCACTTCTGTTCCGTCTTCTAAAACAAGCGTGGCTTTATCATAGCCTGGCTCTAAGTCTAAAACAATTGAATTATTTATTTCAGTAGATGGTTTAGAAGAAAAATATGAAATACTGTAATAACCTGCCGAAATCAGCAATATGGCAGCAGCTGCATATTTATATATAGGCCTAAGGGCAACTAACGGCTTTTGTTTTATTGTTTGTTGCTTATCCTCTATTCTTTTAATTATTTTTGAGTAGGCAGTATCTTTATCTAAATTTTCAAATAGACTTATTTTGTGTTCAAAATTTTCTTCCTTTAAAATCCTATGATAAAATTCTTTATTTCCTGGAATGCTTAGCCATTTTTCAAAATCAATATGTTCTTGATTTGAAAGTGTACCTAAAACTGATTTTATAATCAATTTTGCTGTATAAAATTTTTGATTTGTATCTGACATGATTTTTATTGAAAAAGGTTTTATTTAATTGTTACCCTTTTGTTATATCTATATAAGCCGTTGTAATTAAAAAAGGGTGGAAAAAAAAACAACTTTAACATTTATTTTTTTTATTCTATACCTAAAAAACATCAAATTGACTGATTTACCTATACTTTACAATAATTTATCAATAGGCCGTTTATTGGTGTTTTTTAACGAATCAATAAAGTTGCGGTAGTTAATGGCAATAAAGTTAGAATGAAACCAATACAAGTGAAATTGTTATAATGAAGAAAGAAACAACAATAAAAACGGATTGTTTTTTAATTGTTTCTTGAGCAGTTCTATAGCTCTTGAACGTTGTGACTTTACGGTATTTAGAGAAATATCAAGATCTTTGGCAATATCTTTATATTTTAAACCTTTTAAACAAGATAGCTCAAAAACTTTTCTGCATTTGGGGGGCAACGTCTCCAATGCTTGATATAAAATAACGGCATGCACCTCTTCTTCTATAATATCTTGTTCAATCATTACAGCTGAGTCATGGTGCTTTTGATCTAGCGAAATCACTCTTTTCTTTTTTTCCAGATATTTGAAAGAAGCATTTCTTACCATAGTATATAAATATGGCTTTATATCATCAATATGTGCTAAATCTTCACGTTTTTCCCATAATGTGACCAAACAATCCTCCACAACCTCTTCTGCTGCAAATTCATTTTTCACATATTTGAAGCTATAAGAAACGAGCCTAGGATATAGGGCATTAAATAAGTCTTTAAAAGTTTCTCTATTAAGCACTTTTTTTAAGGTATTATATCGCCTAAAATACAGAATCTTATTTATATCTGTAAAATTTAATAGGAATTTCTATTTGTACCTGTAAAAAAGCAAACTATTGTTGACCTTTTTAATGCCTTTTAAAATGTGGCAACTTCATGGTCTGGGTTTGGACTCATTTCAAAAATATAAAATATTATTTTTTTAGATTGTAAACACCGTTTTCATCAAAAGTCTCTGGTTCATTTATTTAGTCGTGAATTCTGGCGTAAAGTGCAGAACGTACTTGCTCTGTATTGATTTCTTAACCTATCCTATCCCTATCCTTTGTGCTATTTACAATAACAATTGAAAAAGCACCAAACAATATGCCCATTGGCGGATAGGTGCCATCTGGAGATATTAATCTTTCTTGATTTGTATTTGTCCAATGGATAATCCAATCTAATTATAGCTTACTACTTTCTTTTTATTATCTTCAAAAGATATAGAAACACGATTTGAATCTTTTGATAGTTCAATATTTTTTACAGAAAGTAACTCTCTTTTCTTCCATTTTTTATCAGATTTTTTCCAAAGCATCAAAGTGGCGTAAATATTAGATTCATTTTCAGTTGATGTATTTGCAACAACATTGATTACAGTACTCTCTTCGCTTTCAGAATTTAGGCCTTTAGCAGATACAACTTCAGATTTGTCCCAACCTAAAAGTGGTACGATCGCCAATTGATATTTGCCGTTATCGATAATAGTCACTTCATAACCTTTTACTTTCTTTTTCGTGGTAACAATATCCTTATCCAATTTAGGTAACGCATAATGCCCCAATCGCATGGAAATTGATTTATCGCTGTTGTTTTTATCCACTCTTAAAATGCCGTTTGCCAAAGGGATATCAGCTAAATTAAACTACTACCAT
>TARA_R110002049_G_scaffold302258_1_pt1 | contig 70691 bp, 48 predicted proteins | sample TARA_R110002049 | Tara Oceans TARA_R110002049 (sample SAMEA4396941) | marine metagenome | biome: Polar Biome; feature: [SRF] surface water layer (ENVO:00010504); material: water (ENVO:00002006), including particulate matter (ENVO:01000060) such as... | depth 5 m | reverse complement strand
CATGACCACCGTCAAAGACGGTGGTTTTTCAATGTGAAATAAAAACCGGATATCCTGTTATGGTTTTTTTTAATTTAAAGAAAGCACAAAAGGCCTGCGAGTATTTAAACTACACAGATTTAAGCATCAAGGAAATTAGCTTTAAAGTGGGTTTTGAAGACCCTTTGTACTTTTCCAGGATCTTTAAGAATTACATGGGCAAATCTCTAAGAAACTATAAGCAAAGCCAACGGAAATAGCCGATTATTCAGTCAATAAACACTAATTTCCCAACTTTTAATTGAATATTTTTTGTTATTACTATGGTAATTTTAGAAACAAAAGTTAACTCTCCCTTTTTGAAAAACATAAATTCCAAAACTTTTACAACTCAAAAAAACAAAACAAAAAAAACCTGTTAATAAGCAATTTACAAAATTAAATATGCTTTTCGTCGATTTTTTCTGCATTTCATAGATGTTTTTGATTTTTTAATTATATATTTACCCACAGAAAATTAACCTTTAACCAAAAGATATCATCTTAAACCTAATCTCTCATGAAAAACTTTACTTATTTCATTAAGGCAATAATACCTGCTATTGTATTATTACTATTTTCAATTGATTCTTACTCGCAAACAACTTTTTATAGTGATGACACATATACTGTTCCATCAGGTGTAACCCAAATTAAAGTACAAGCATGGGGCGCTGGCGGTGGCGGCAGTGATAAAAGTGGCAATGGCAGTGATGGCGGAAACGGCGGCGGTGGCGGCGGTTTTCGTAGTGGCATATTAACCGTTACTCCAGGCGATAACATTTCAATAACAATCGGAACTGGTGGTAACGGAGCAACTAATATCAGTGGCAATGATGGATTTAACGGCACAAATACCATAATAACTCATTCTTCTGGAACTATAACCGCCAATGGTGGTGCTGGTGGTGTCGTAGGAGATACTGCTGGTGGACCAGCTGCTGCAGGTGGTACTGGTTCCTTTACAGGTACCGTAACAAGTCAAGATACCTTTACTGGCGGAAATGGCGGTATTGGAAATACTCAAAGAGGCGGCGGAGGCGGCGGAGGAGCTGGAAGCAATGGAAACGGAAATGCTGGCACTAACTCAAGTGGAGGAAGTGGAGGTAATGGAAATGGTGGTAATGGCGGTAGCGCAGGCAATAGAGGCAATGGAGGTAATGGCTCAACTTACGGCGGCGGCGGCGGCGCATCTGGTGATGGAACCGGCGTTGGCGGAAAAGGCGCAAATGGTTTAGCTATTATTAGTTTAGTCGCTCCAGAAATAGACGTAAAAGGAAATGGTGCAAGTATTGCAAATGGCGATATATACCCTTCAACTTTCAACAATACCAATTTTGGCTCAGTAAATATTGGCAATACATCAACTAAAACTTATACTATTTATAATACGGGTTCTGTTGCTTTAAACATATCCAACATCACGTTGTCCAATACTACCGATTTTCAAATAGTAGGCACAGCATACAACCCAACTGTTAATTCAGGTGGCGATACTCAATTCCAAATAAAATATACGGGTAGTTCCGGAAAACATTCGGCTACAGTTACGATAGAAAGCGATGATGCAGATGAAGGTACTTATACCTTTGTAATTCGTGGGTCTTCAAAAGCAACTGGAGATACTGGACTTTGGTCTGTTACAAACATAACCTCGAACTATGGGTTAGATAACCCTTACGAAATTACTTATGGGCCTGATGGTTTTTTATGGGTTACTGAAAAAAGAAATGGTAAGCTTGTTAAAGTTAGTCCTGCTGATGGCATAAATTCTAAAACTGAAATCCTAGATCTTTCTAGTTTATTTTACGAAACAGATAGTCAAGATGGATTGTTAGGATTTGCCTTCCATCCAGATTGCTATAATTCTGGAACAGAAAATTATATATATATAGCTTACACTTATAATGCTGGCGGTGGAACAAGAAATCTTCGTATTGCCCGATACAACTACAATGCTGGAACAATAGATAGCGGAAGTGCGTATACACTTATCGAAGGGTTAGATGCTAGTTACGACCACAATTCTGCTAGAATGAAAATTGGACCAGATTTAAAACTATATTATACTATAGGTGATCAAGGTGCCAATCAATTTAATAATGCCTGCAAGCCAATACGGGCCCAAGATTTACCAACATCTCCTTCAGATTATGGTGCATATAAAGGAAAAGTACTTCGCCTTAATTTAGATGGCTCTATTCCTGATGGAACTGATGGAGAAAGCGCCAATCCAACACTAGACGGTGTTAGAAGTCATGTTTACACCTATGGGCACAGAAACCCACAAGGCATCATTTTTGGTTCTAATGGAAAATTATATGCTTCAGAACACGGTGCTAAAGTAGATGATGAATTAAACATCATTACTGCTGGTAAAAATTATGGTTGGCCCCATATTGCTGGTTACTATGATAATAATGCCTATGGCTATTGTAACTGGTCAAGTACTCCTGGAGGTTGTAGTTCTGTTGGATTTACTGACCATAACTGTCCTTCTGGCGTGGATTCTGTTTATGAATTCGACCCTGTAAACGCTGACATATTACCAAATTTTCAACCTCCAATTGGAACTTATGACAGTACAACAAACTACGATCCATCTGGAGATTGGCTAACATGGCCAACCGTAGCCCCTTCAAGCATTGATATTTACGAAGCTGGATTAATCCCTAATTGGGGGCAGTCATTGTTAATCACAACGCTTAAAGAAGGCACCATTTTCAGAGCGAAATTAAATGCTGCTGGCGATGCATTAGTGGATATAACCACTGATAATCAATTTGAGGAATTCCATTCTTCGAACGATCGATATAGAGATATTGCAATGGACCCTGATGGTGTCACATTTTATGCCATTACCGACTCCAAAGGCACAACATCTGGCCCATCGGGAAACTCTAGTATAAGCCTTTCAAATCCTGGTGTAATAATGAAATTCAAATATATTGGCCCTGCCCCTACAACTACCACATATTATGTAGATGCTGACGGCGATACATTTGGAGATATTAACGATACTGTTGGAACTGAATTTGAGTCAGCCCCAGGTACAGGATATAGTTTAACGAATGATGATTGTGACGACGCTGATGCCGACGAGTTTCCGGGACAGACCTGGTACCTCGACGCTGATGGCGATGGGTATTCCGAAGGGACCTCGACCACAGCCTGCAACAGGCCTACAGATTATTATATCGCGAGCGAGCTAACGGCCACCTCAGGCGATTGTGATGATAGCAATGCAAACATAAATCCTGGAGAAACAGAAACCCCTGGTAACGGCATTGATGACGATTGCAATGCAACCACACCAGACGGTACCTTACAACTAGATAATTTAAATCTTGAGAATATTTCACTATCACCAAACCCGTTCAATCACAATATAAACATACAACTTCCTATTAGCTTAAATAATAGTGAATTTGTTATTAAAGTATTTGATTTGAATGGTAGGCTGGTATTTAACAAAAATTATGTTAACAATAATGGCAGCATCAAAGTTTCTGGATTAAATAACCTAGAACAGGCTCCATATTTAATAAAAATTACCAGCAAACAAACTGGTAAAAGCATCATTAAAAAATTGATCAAATATTAAATCTTAATTATATTATTACCAAAGGGTTGCCATAAATTGGCAACCCTTTTTTATTTCTTTAATACTAAGTACATGACAAAAAATTATATTATGTTGGATTGTCAGTCTGAGCGCAGTCGAAGACATTGAAACTATGGTTTTCATAAGCATTTCGACTGCGCTCAATGTGACACTTTTATTTTTGTCATGTACTAAATCTTTAATATTAAAATCAAAACCATTTTGTCTATTACGTTTAAAATAGTTTCTTTTCTGTCTTACTGAACGTTGCTTGCCCTGAGTTTAATGAAGTTAAAATTTGTTTTCGAGGCCTTAAAAAGACCTATGCTGACATTTTGGAATTAATTTTGGCTGATGTTTTACATGAGACAAATAGCTTCCTAGTGAAACACACAGAATCACATTTAATAGTTCACAATCAATAGAAATTTATTAGCATAATGATTTTATTTTCAGATAATTAACATTAAAAACAATAACTATTTAAATAAATTAGTTCAAAAATAAAATTACAAAACAATTAAACAACTCAAAATCAACTATTTAAAAAATTCAATATACATTTTATCGACTTTATTTGCATTTCATGGAGTAATAATATATATTTGAAACTTAAAATAATTAGTCCCAAGCTATAAACTTAACCTCTCATGAAAAAAATTGCTATTTCATTAAAAATGTGCATTTTAATATTTTGCACCTCTCTCTCTTATAATGTATTTTCACAAACATCACCCCTGCCATTTACAACTAGCGGCACATTTACGGTTCCACCTGGCGTATCCCAAGTCAATATCCAAGCATGGGGTGCTGGAGGCGGTGGTAGCGACAGAAGTGGCAACGGAAGCGATGGTGGCAATGGCGGCGGCGGTGGCGGATTTAGAGGTGGCACATTTGCTGTAACCCCAGGAGATGTACTTACCATAACTATTGGTAACGGTGGTGCCAGAGCTATTAATGGAAATGGAAATGATGGGAGTCCTGGACAAGAAACCCGTATAACATCAGGTTCTGGAACAGATGGTATAGTTGCTTATGGCGGTGCTGGTGGTGTAGTTGGCACTAACGCTGGTGGTTCAGCAGCTACAGGAGGAGGAGGCACTTTTTTAGGGACTGTTACAAATCAAACAAACTTTAAAGGCGGTAATGGTGGTATTGGAGATGGCAACAGAGGCGGCGGTGGCGGTGGCGGCGCAGGAAGCACAGCTGCTGGCAACAATGGAGGAAACCCTGGGGGTGGAAACGGAGGTAATCTTAACGGAGGTAATGGGGGAAATGGGGGAAATAGGAACTCTGGAACTTCAGGTTCAACGTATGGCGGCGGCGGCGGCGGTGCTGGAGACGGTGCCGGTGGTAGTGGCACGGGTGCCGCAGGACTTGGAGGCAACGGAGCAAATGGGTACGCCATTCTAAGCTGGACAGCGGCTTTACCAGAAATAGACATCACAGGCTTAGGTTATTCCATCATTGGCGATGGCACAAACACACCAACTTTATCCAACAATACAGATTATGGCAAGGTACAGATAACGTCACAAATCGTTACCAAAACATTTATAATACACAATACAGGTACTGGAGATTTAACTTTAGGAGCTATTTCACTCTCTGGAACTACAGAATTCACAATTGGTAGTGCGCCTAGTTCAGGAACTGTAATCTTGCCTGGTAACACAGAAAATATCGTCATATCGTTTACTACATCTACTATAGGGATTCAAACAGACATACTAACAATCGTTTCTGATGATTCCGATGAAGCAACTTACCAAATAAATTTAAAAGCTGAAGGTTCCAAAGTATTTTATGATAGCGATGGCGATGGCGTGTATGATGATGTTGATATTGATGATGATAATGATGGTATTATAGACTCAAATGAAGAAAATAATTGCCGTTTATCTAACGGTGCCTCAAAAGCAGATTATAAGTTTTTAAATGAAACTTTTGGATTTGGCACAACTAGAAGTACTGCAATTAGTACACTATACACTGCCACAACTACGTATTGTATTGAAGATGGTGATGGTGTCGGTTCGCCTTGCGGACCTGCTTTTGATTATTATGGCTTACAAGATGGCGAATATGCAGTACACAATATGATAACTACTGGTATAAGTGGTGAAACGGTAGGCCCTACAGACGCTATAGCGCCATGGGCTTGGTATGCTTGGGCCCCCATAGAAGACCATACACCTGGAGACACCAACGGAAGAATGGCTATTTTTAATGCAAATGAAGACCCTGGAACTTTTTATGAAACAGAAATCACGGGAACATTAGCAAATGTTCCTATAACCTACAGCTTTTGGGCAATTAACATCGATGAACCTGATCAAAACTTTATTGACAATGAACATGGTGGAAACCCAGCAACTTTTGTACATAGGCTATTGCCAAACGTCACTGTAAATTTTTTAACATCAGATAGAAGCACAATAATAGCTACTTTTGATACTGGAGACATCACAAGGTGTGGAGATCTTTTTGTTCCTGGAGATCATACAGGCACCTATCCACATGCTGCAGATGCAACTTATAATACCTGTGAAACTTCTGTTTGGCAACAATTTTCGCAACAATTTACAACATCTGAAACCTCTTTTATAGTGCAGTTTGTTAATAATGCTGCTGGCGGTTTAGGAAACGACTTAGCAATAGATGATATAGAAATAAGACAGACTCTTTGCGATATGGACAGTGATGGTATTGCCGATGTATTTGACTTAGATTCAGATGATGACGGGATACCAGATGTGGTTGAAGCAAACCCTACAGCTGCCAGTTTAAGTGAAGGAAAAGCGTCTTTAACCTATGTTTCCTCTTGGGTTGATACAAATGGTAATGGCGTACATGATGGTCTGGAAACACTGCCTTCAGCAGATTCTAACAGCAACGGCATACCTAATGAATTTGACACCGACTTGAATGCTGATGGTATTCCCGATTATATATTTGACACCGATGGCGATGGTATTCCCGATTATTTAGATTTAGATTCTGACAACGATGGTCTTTTTGATGTAGATGAATATGGCGTAAAAAGCAGTAGTGCTTCTGTTACCTACCAAAATGGCGATGGCGACATTACTGGCGATGGTACAGGCGATGGCCCAGAAACAGAAGCCTTTAGAGAAAAAGATTCTGATGGTAATGGTACAATCGAATATTATGGAGATGGGATTTTGGATATTTATGATTTCCATACAGCAGGAGGTGTACAAACCTACCCAAACTCTTATGGCAATGTTGGCCAAGGTACCGCTCCTTTTTATGCTCTTGTTTCACCTGGTAATTCCATACCAGATTACAGAAACCCTAAAAGCAATAGGAACGGACATCCATTAGATATCGACAATCAAGAAGTGTATTCTTATTTATTTCCACATGATGTTAATGGTATATTACTTGATACAACCGATGCCGACGGCGATGGTATTGTAGCATCAAGGGATGGTGATGACGCTATATTTGGTTCGCCCAGAAATTTAGATAGCAGTTACAGCTTGTATTTTGATGGACGTAATGACTATGTTGAGGATGCCAACGTAATTTCTTCTGGAGCTGCAACGCTTATGGCATTTGTAAAAACAGACGGTGCTAATACGAACAACAATAATCAAACAGTTGCTGGGCAAGATAACTTTAAAATTATTGTTGAAAACGGCACTAACACTGTTACAGCTAAAATAGGCGTAACCACCTTTTCATCTGGAACAACCATACCTAGCAGTATTTGGTCGCATGTAGCAGTTACTACAACAGCTGGTAAAAGTATTATATACATTAATGGAGTTAAAAAAGATAGTATTACCTCAGGAGGTATTTCAGATGCTTCAAACTTTATGATAGGTAGAGCTACTTCCGATAATAACTACTTTAAAGGCGAAATTGATGAAGTTCGTGTTTTTGATGCTGCTTTAACAGCCAATGAACTAAAACGCATGGTATATCAAGAATTAGATGATGCCAATAGCTTTAACCGCGGGAAAATTATTCCACTAGATATTTCAGCTTCTATAGGCTCCAACTTAATTAAGTACTATAAAATGGATGGCTACCAAGATGATATATTAGACGATAAAAAAACAGGTACTATAGACCAAATTACAGGGGCTAAAATGTACAACTTTAAGGACATTTATTTTCAAAGAGCACCTCTACCTTATGTTACAAATGCCGATGGAGATTGGACAAATAGTGCTAGTTGGGGAACCGTTTTACCCAATGGAAGTGTCCTTGACGGAAACCAATGGGATATCATGACCAAACAAAACAATCCTGACGGTGCCTCTATTGTCCATATTAAAAACAACATCAATTTAGATGGCTCTTATAATACCCAAGGTATGGTGGGATTGATAGTAGATAACGGACAGGAATTTACTATTGAAGCAGATAAAGGCCTCTATAATAGTTGGTATTTAGATTTAAACGGTCTTATTGATTTAGAGGGCGAATCACAATTAGTACAAACAGAAGGTAGTGTACTACGTCAAGAAAGTTCAGGCGCACTAGAAAGAGACCAACAAGGAACTTCCAACACTTATATTTACAACTATTGGGCATCACCAGTAAGTGTTATCGGGGGAACAAGCTCACCCACAACTCCGCATGCCAGTTATACATTGCCAGACGTAATAAGCAATGTTGGCTTTTTAACATCCGGATACAATGGAACGGCTTCTCCAGTTAGAAATGCCGATTATTGGATATGGAAATATGCCAATTTAGCAAACAATGATTACAGCTTATGGCAACATGTAAGAAGTACGGGGTCTATGCAAGCTGGCCAAGGTTTTACAATGAAAGGCCCGGGCACAGCTACCCCAGATCAAAATTATGTGTTTTTAGGAAAACCCTATAATGGCGATATTACTTTACCTATTGCGACAGGTAATGAATACTTAGTTGGTAATCCGTATGCATCTGCCATTGATGCTGATGAGTTTATTAAAGACAACATCAGCACGTCCGAAACACAAGGTAGAAATGCCACAGGAAACGTTATAAATGGTGCACTCTATTTTTGGGACCACTTTTCTGTAGCCTCCCATGCGCTTGCAGAATATCAAGGCGGCTACGCTACTTACACACTTATGGGAGGCGCAGTTGCCATTAATAACGATGTAAGAATCAACGCAACAGGAACTTCTGGAATAAAATTCCCGCTTCGTTACATCCCTGTCGGGCAAGGCTTTTTTGTTTCTGCCATTTTAGATGCAGATCTTAATAATGATGGCACAGACCCAGACCCAAATGACCCAGCATTAAGCCAACCCATTGTTGGTGGCGATATCGTGTTTAAAAATAGTCAACGTGTATTTAAAACAGAAGCATTAGACCCATCTTTATTTTTAAAATCATCTGATGTAAAATCGAAACCTAATGCGGCAAGTGAAACAGAAGTTGATAACAGAAAAAAAATCAGGCTCATGTTTGACTCACCATCTGGTTACCATCGTCAATTACTTTTAGGCGCTGATGAAAACGCTACCAGTCAATTTGACCTAGGTTATGAAGCTGTTTTAATTGAGTCTAACAAAGAGGATATGTTTTGGACTTATAAAAGTGCTAAATTAGTCATTCAAGCAATAAACAATTTTAATGAAGAGCAAGTACTTCCTTTAGGCATAAGAGTCAAGAAAGCAGGATTGGTAACTATAAAAATTGTTGCTTTAGAAAATATTGACAGTAACACCAATGTTTATCTGCATGACATTGAATTGGATATCTATCACGATTTAAAACTAAGCCATTACGAAGTTTATATTGCAACAGCGGGCGAATACTTAAATCGTTTTGAAATCACATTCAACAACAGTCTATCAAAATCTTTAGGAGTTGATGATATAGATGATCAAGCTTTACAAGTGTATTATGCAAATGATAAAACAAGCTTGATTTTGCACAACCCCAATTTAAAAGAAATAAAATCAGCCGAATTATTTAATATTCTAGGGCAATCTGTTTATAAAATAAATGATATTGAATCTAAAAACTATTCTGAATTTAAAACCCATGGCATAATACCGGGAACATACATCATAAAACTTAAAACGAAAGACAATACTAACCTTTCTAAAAAAGTGCTCATTAAATAATAGAACCCGATAATCCAAATACATATTACACCAAAACAGATATATTTTTAAAACCCTGAATTCTAATTCAGGGTTTATTTCTGGTATTTAATCGTATTTATTTGCATTTAATCGTGTAAACATAAATTATTTACTATATTAGCCGCGTTATATCATTGTATGACAAACATTTAGTCCCAAACTAAATTTAACCTGCCTATGAAAACCTATACCTACCTAAATTGGTTTGCTATACTTGCATCCAGTATATTCATGTCATTTAGCATTTCAGCACAAACCATAGCTTCATACAATTTTGAATCAGGGCTTCAAGGTTGGACCACAGATACAAATAGCGCTTTAAATACAAATAGCACATGGGCTGTTGGAGGTTCTCGATCCATATATGTTAAAGATGACACCAACACGAGTATCATAACGTCTCCCACTATAAACCTTTCCGCTTACACAAATGTTTCATTTACGTTTTCTATTAAAACGAATAATCTGGAAAACGGAGAGGGTTTCGATTTAGAATATCATAATGGCACATCATGGTCATTATTAAAATCATACAGAAGGGGCACTGATTTTGTAAATACAGGCTCGGGAAACGTTTACACTTTTAAATATACCGTAACAGGATCCCCTCAACTTTCATCCAATTCAAGATTTAGGTTTAAAGGAGAAAGCAATAAAGATGACGAATATTGCTATTTTGACAATATTTTTATAGCACAACCAGAACCTGAAATTGAAATATCAGGCAATACTATAGAAATAGTAAATGGCGATACAACACCTAAAAATTCAGACCATACCGATTTTGGTACCGCAAATTTAGGCACGCAAATCAAACGGACTTATACCATAACCAATACAGGAAATAAAAATTTAACCATTTCAAGTCTTTCATTATCCAATACAACAGATTTTTCAATATCGATACCGCTTTATTCAACGCCTGTTTCTTCTGGAAGCAGCACAACGTTTAGCATTACTTTTAACTCGGTTACCATAGGCACAAAAACAACTACAATAACCTTAGTAAACAACGATTCAGACGAATTCTCTTATCAATTCAATATAAGTGCACGTGCAGAACAAAACTTTTTTGATAGTGATGGCGATGGTATTTTAGACAATACTGATATTGATGATGATAATGATGGCATTACTGATGCTGAAGAAGAACAGGCCTGTAAAAACTCATCCATTTCCACAACAACAAATTATAAGTTTTTAAACGAAACTTTTGGAGAGGGCGCCACCAGAACAACTATCAATTCAACTTATGATGCCTATACATCCTATTGCTATGAAGATGGTACCGGTAGCTGCCCTACAATACCGGGCATTGAACTGAATGATGGCAAATACACCGTTTATTATAAAGCAGCAGATGGCGATGGCACCAATGACACGCCCAATGGAGAAGTAGCATCTTGGGCTGACCAATATTGGTACACGGGCGAAGACCATACTGCTGGAGACACCAATGGCAGGATGGCCATGTTTAACGCCTCATACGACCCTGGGATATTTTACACAGCAACCATTATAGGTGCTTTACCAAACATCCCCATTACCTATAGCTTTTGGGTTTTGAATTTAGATACCTCCACAGCGCCCGGCATTGCAACAAGGCTTAGGCCAGATATTTTGGTGGAATTTAGAGATGTAAATAATAATGTGTTGGCATCCATATCTACTGGAGATATTCCACCATCTATTAATGGTAATGCCGCTGGTAGCTGGCATCAATTCACGGCAGACTTGACATTTAACGTTAGTGAATTCTATGTATATTTCATCAATAATGAAGTAGGTGGTGCTGGAAATGATTTAGCAATCGATGACATCACCATATCTCAAACGCTTTGTGATACCGACGGCGATACTGTGGCCGATGTTTTTGATTTAGACTCTGATAATGATGGTATCCCCGATGTTGTTGAAGCTGGCCTAGGCAATTATAGTGGAGGAAATGCCACACTAACAGGTTCTGGTAGCTGGTTAGATACCAATTTTAATGGCATGCACGATTTAAGCGAAGGCCATATTGCATTAGATTCTGATAACGACGGCACACCAAACTACTTGGATTTGGATTCTGATAATGATACTCTTTTTGATGTTGATGAATCTGGAGCTGGCAATACAGGAAACCCCAATTATCAAAATGGAGACGGCGATATTACTGGCGATGGTGTTGGTGATGGTCCGGATACAGATGCTGTTAGAAAAACAGACATCAATTCCGATGGCAGCATCGAATATTACACTGATGGTATTTTAGATATTTACGATTATTTTAACGGCGCTACATTCAATACAGGCTACGGAAACCAAAACCAAGGCCTAACAGATGCCGGTTGGTTGTATTATGTAAAAGATACCGACAACGATGTTCTTCCTGATTATATGGATGTGGCTTCAGATGGGGCAACATTCGATATTTCACATACCCTTTATGCCAATTTAGATGCCAATAATGATGGTGTTATCGATGATACAAATGATGCCGAAGGCGATGGAATTCTAGATCTGTTCGACACCGATGACGCAGCCTTTGGATCCCCAAGGGATTTAAACAGAAAATTACATTTATACTTTGATGGTCGCAATGATTTTGCTGCAGAAAATTCCGTAACCAATGGTTGGACCGAAGCCACCATCATGGCTTGGGTAAAACTAGACCCTTTGGCTTCTGGAATACAAATAATAACAGGGCAGGACGTATTCTATCTACAATTAAATGCAGATAAAAGCATTACGGTGCAAGCTGATGGCAACACCATGACATCTACAACCGCTCTCAATACCAATAAATGGTACCACATTGCAGCATCTTACAGTTGTGATTGCTCTACTGGAGATTTCAAACTATATATAAACGGTATTGAAGAGGCTTCTAGCTCCATAAGCTCTGGCCCCTTAAATACTGACACATCCAGTTTTACCATCGGCAGAAAACCAGATACCGATAGCCAATATTTTCACGGTTATATAGATGAAGTCCGTGTTTTTGATAAAGCCTTATCAAAAGATGAATTACAGAAAATGATTTACCAAGAAATTGAAGATAACGCCGGTATAGCAAGAGGCCTTATAATTCCTAAAGACATTACAGATTTTATAGATGAATCCAATAATGCCCCTTTAAACTGGTCACACTTAAAACGCTATTACAGAATGGACAGCTATAAAGATGACATCTTGGATGATTTAACAACTCCATCTGTAGATGTCGCGTCTAGAGCACAAATCCACAATACAAAAATAATTGATGTACAATCGGCCCCTCTACCTTATATATCTACCGATTCTTGTAATGGCGATTGGTCTGATTCCAGCAATTGGTTACATGGCGATATTTGGGACATAAATAGTGGTTCGCACTCCCCCGCTGCTATTGTTCAAATAAAAGGTAACATAAAAACCAACACAAACCATGCAACCGTTGGATTGATTATAGACAATGGCAGTTCTTTGGAAGTCAATAGCGATTCAGAATTATCAAATTCTTGGTATTTAAAACTAGATGGTTTTATGGACTTGCAAGGCGAATCACAACTTGTGCAAAGCGCAGATAGCGAACTGGCCATTTCTAGTCAAGGAAAACTGGAGCGGGACCAACAAGGGAATAAAAACTTATTTTCATACAATTACTGGTCTTCTCCCGTAGGTATTAGCAACGTAATAAGCAATAACAACAGTTATAAACTTCCTGATGTACTATATGATGGATCCATTGCCACAACACCGGTCCCTATTACTTTCTTAAAATCAGGATATAACGGGAATCCCGGAAACCCTGGCACAACCCCAATTAGTATTTCAGATTACTGGATTTGGAAGTATGCCAATAAAACAACCGACAATTATGCCTCTTGGCAACATGTACGCAGTACGGGCACCATATTCGCAGGCGAAGGCTTTACCATGAAAGGTGTTGAGAATTCGGTAGCTGCGTTTTCCCAAGAACAAAATTATGTGTTCTTAGGTAAACCAAATAACGGCGACATACCCTTAACACTTTCTGCTGGCAATGATTATCTTATTGGGAACCCATACCCTTCTGCCATCGATGCCAAAGAATTTCTTTTGGATAATTTAAGCACAGCTTCTGGTGGCAGGGCCACTACAAACATTATTGATGGCACCTTGTTTTTCTGGGACCATTTTGCGGTTGCCTCACACAACTTAGCAGAATACGAAGGTGGCTATGCAACCTATAATATTATTGGTGGACTTCCAGCAATTTCCAACGATGCACGCATCAATGCTACAGGAGGCATTGGCACTAAAGTGCCCAAACAATACATTCCTGTAAGCCAAGGCTTTTTTGTGACCGCAAACGCTGGTGGCCAAGTGATGTTTAAAAACAGCCAACGTATTTTTAAAACGGAAGCTGCCGATCCTTCTTCATTCTTAAAATCTTCAAACGTAAAATCTAAAGCCAAGACCTCAGATACTGATGTCAGAAAAAAAATCAGACTTGGTTTTGATTCTCCAAAAGGATATCACCGCCAATTGTTGGTAGGTGTTGATGCACTTGCCACAAATGCTTTTGATTTTGGATATGATGCCCTTTTGATCGATACGGTAAAAGAAGATATGTTCTGGATTTTTAACACCAAAAACTATGTGATCCAGGGAGTTAACAATTTTGATTTAGAACAAATATTACCACTAGGAATCAAAACCATAAAAGAAGGTAAAGCAACTATAAAAATTGATGCTTTGGAAAATTTGACCAGCACAACAAACATTTATTTACATGATAAAGAGTTGCAAATTTATCATGATTTAAAACAAGGCAACTACGAGGTATTTCTTGCTGTGGGCGAATATTTGAACCGTTTTGAGATCACGTTTTCAAAATCCTCTCAAACTTTGGGTACAGACGAAATAAGAAACAACCAAATAGAAGTATTGTTTTCAAATGAGAAAAAGAGCATTGTTATCAACAACCCAAATTCTAATTTGATTGAATCTGTTGAAATGTTCAATATTCTTGGCCAATCTCTATTCAAATTCAAGACCAATACCACCAATAATTTAATAGAATATAAAGCTACTGATATAAAAACAGGACATTACATCATTAAAATACAGACCGAATACGGAAAAGTTTCTAAAAAGGTATTGATAAAATAGAAGCCATTACTTTTGGTAGAATTTATCAACTTCCAAATAAACAATCCTTATTCCATTTTGTTATACTGAGCTTGTGAAATGCTTGTTTACGAAGTCTTCGACAGGCTCAGACTGACATTTAGGAATAAATTGGCTGATATTTTACATCAGATAAACATTTTCATAATAAACTATTGGATGATACTTAAAAACAGACTTCTCCAAAAGCCTCTTTTATTATCTAGTTAGAGTTTAAAATCCTGAAATTTCATTGTAGCTAGTTTAGTTTCTATAAACTTTTCGTCAAACTTGTCATTCCTGCGAAGGCAGGAATCCAATTTTTAGTTTTGTTTTATAAATTCCTGCTTCCGCAGGAATGACAAAAATCGTTATTTTGAAAAAATTTTATTCTTTTGTAAAACCACAGATTTCAAATCTATAGTGGTTTATTTTACGGCACCGATCAAGTCTTCCAAAGACACTTTTGATTGCTCGCCAGAAATCATGTTTTTCAACGTATAGGTATTAGAATTGATTTCTTCCTCGCCAACCAAAACCACAAACGGAATGGTACGTTTATTGGCGTGGTTCATTTGCTTTTTCATTTTGACAGCATCGGGATACAATTCGGCATTGATGCCGTTTAACCGCAATTGTTTGATAGCTTTTAAACTGAACAAGGCTTCTTTATCCCCAAAATTTATAAAAAGCACATCAACGGTTTTACTGATGGTTTCTGGGAATAGATTCAATTCCTCTAAAACCAAATAAATGCGGTCCAATCCAAAACTAATGCCCACACCGCTTACATCGTTCATTCCGAAAATACCCGTTAAATCGTCGTACCTACCACCACCGCCAATGGAACCCATTTGCACGGTTTTTGGGGCTGCCACTTCAAAAATAGCACCTGTATAATAGTTTAAGCCTCGCGCCAAAGTAACATCCAATTGCACGGTAGCCGTTGTTAATCCCAATTCTGAAATGGCGGCGTTTATAAATGCCAATTCATCAATACCTTTTTTGCCTTCTTCGGAAGTCTTTAAAATAGTCTTTAAACGTTCTATTTGAGATTCAAAAGAACCTGACAAGGTAAATAATGGTTTCAATGTATCAATGCCAGCTTGTGGAATCCCTTTGGAAAGCATTTCTTCCTTTACCTTCTCCTCGCCTATTTTATCCATTTTATCAAGCGCTACGGTAAAATCGATTAATTTATCTGAAGCGCCAATAACTTCAGCAATGCCGGATAATATTTTTCGATTATTGATTTTAATGGTAACGCCCTCCAGTTTTAAGGCTGAAAAAACGCTGTCATACAATTGAATAAATTCCACTTCTTGCCAAAGCGAATCGCTGCCAACCACATCGGCATCACATTGGTAAAATTCTCTAAAACGCCCTTTTTGTGGTCTATCGGCACGCCAAACGGGCTGGATTTGATAGCGCTTGAATGGGAACTCGATGTCGTTTTGGTGTTGTACAACGTAGCGCGCAAAGGGGACTGTTAAGTCGTAGCGGAGGGCTTTTTCGGAGATTAATTCTGTCTTTTTATTAGAATTCAAAAACTCCTTTTCTAAATACTCATTATAAAAAATTTGGAAGGCATCTGATTTTACAATTTCTTTTTCTACTCTATTTCGATCAAAATAACTATAAAAATCATTTTTAAGTAATAAAAAAGTTTTCTTCAATATAAACTTAATTTCATCTTTTTCATTTCTAAAATAATTACTTAATGAATCATCTAAAACTTCATCAAAACTTGATTTATATCCATCGTCATTCAATCTTTCTGCAATCTTTTCATAAACGCCATAAAAATTAGAAACTCGAACAGCTATTTTGACATCATATTTTCTTAAATCCTTAAGATAATCCCCAGAATTCAAAATCTTAAAAATCAACCGATCGCCTTCTTCCCCATATTTACCCATTAATGTATCTGAATTTTCAAAACTTGGGGTTTCAATAGGTTGAAATCCGAAAGCTTCAAAAGCACCACGAATGGTATTGAAAATATAGTTGCGCTTAGCTACTTGCTCTGGATTAAAATCTCGGGTACCTTTTGGTATGCTTGGTTTTTGGGCCATTTAATTTGAAATATAATTTTAAAAAGTGGATTCCGCATCATACCGCTACTTATGTAATTGTATGGAAAGGAAAAGGCAAAAATAATTAATGAAAATGGCATTGCGGGCTTTTGAGAGATAAAATTTGAATCTATACCCATCTGCAAATTTGTAAAATGTGCCTTAAAAAATCAACACATCAAAAAAAGTCGTTAAACCAGAAAAACAAGCCGTTCATCTATTAAAATATGTTAAACATTTTGATTCATACCATAAATTATAAAATCAACCGTATATTTATCAAACCAAATGCTGAACGAAGATTATAATTATTAAGAGTTAGTCACCTTTATTTAATAAAATTCGTATTAAAGAATTGGTATCCCCCAAGAAAAACCAAAGCCCAAAACTTTTCAGTTTTGGGCTTTTTTTATTTAACTTGATGAAATCACTTTCTCCAAGGGAATGACGCAAACGCAGAATTCTACCATTTAATAATGGCACTAGCCCAAGTGAACCCGCTACCAAAAGCAGCTAAAACCACATGGTCACCTTCTTTTATTTTGTCTTTTTCCCATGCTTCGGTCAAAGCTATAATTACTGATGCTGCGGTTGTGTTGCCATATTTCATAATGTTATTGAATACTTGATCATCACGCAACCCAAATTTTTTCTGGATAAACTGTGCAATGCGCAAATTGGCTTGATGCGGAATCAACATATCAATGTCTTCTTTTTTTAAATTGTTTTTAGCCAAGCCTTCCATAATCACTTCACTAAACCTCACTACGGCATGCTTAAACACAAATGTGCCGTCCATATACGGGAAATAAGAGATATCTTCTTCTTTAGACGCCAATATTTCTGGCACCCAATGGGCAATACTCGGTGATTCCACAATCAATTTATCGGCATATTTTCCCTCGCTGTGTAAGTGTGTAGATAAAATGCCTTTTGTCCTGTCTTCTTCTCTTGAAAGCACACAAGCCCCTGCACCATCACCAAAAATAACCGTTACGCCCCTGCCTCGAGTCGTTTTATCCAACCCATTGCTATGATATTCCGCACCTATGACCAACACATTTTTATACATGCCCGTTTTTATAAACTGGTCGGCAACCGATATGGCATATACAAAACCAGAACATTGGTTCCGCACATCCAAGGCACCTACGGTCGGCATATCCAACATATCTTGAATTTGCACCCCACAACCAGGAAAATAATAATCGGGACTTAACGTGGCAAACACTATAAAATCAATATCATCTTTGGTCAAGCCCGCACGCTCAATGGCAATTCTTGATGCTTTTGCTCCCATTACTGCCGAGGTGTCATTAGTACCTGCTTTAATCCATCGGCGTTCTTTAATGCCCGTGCGCTCTTGAATCCATTCGTCATTGGTATCCATCAACTTAGACAAATCATTGTTTGTAACCACGTTATCCGGCACATAATACCCCAAACCTGTTATTTTTGAATTGTACATACCTCCATTAATTTAAGTAATACAAAGTACAACAACTCAAACAAAATTCCAATTTTAAAAAAACCCAAATGCCAAAAGAAAACCAGAATCATTCATTTTGGATTTTTAGTTTTTGATATTTACTTTTTTCAGAAGAAAAAAAAGTCGTGTCAGTTTGTCACATTTTTACGCTTGGTACTTTTTTTGACTTGTAGTGGAAAGGAAATTAAGTTAAACCATTTTCGCATACGCGGAAAAAATAATAATTGGATTCCCTCCTTCGAGAGGATGACAAATAAAACTATTAAATTATGACAAAAGGAAACATTAATGTATCGGTAGAGAATATCTTTCCGTTAATTAAAAAATTCTTGTACAGTGACCACGAAATCTTTTTACGTGAGCTGATAAGTAACGCTACGGATGCTACTTTAAAATTGAAACATTTAGCAAATGTTGGCGATGCCAAAGTTGAATACGGCAACCCGCAGATTGAGGTTAAAATTGACAAAGACGGCAAAAAACTCCATATTAAGGACCAAGGTTTGGGCATGACCGCCGAAGAGGTTGAAAAATACATCAATCAAATAGCATTTTCTGGTGCTGAAGAATTTTTGGATAAATACAAGGATTCTGCTAAAGATTCTGGAATTATTGGGCATTTTGGACTTGGTTTCTATTCCGCATTTATGGTGGCCGAAAAAGTTGAAATCATCACAAAATCCTTCAAAGATGAACCAGCAGCACATTGGACTTGCGACGGTTCTCCTGAATTTTCATTAGAAGTCTCAGATAAAACAGAAAGAGGTACCGAAATTATCCTTCATATTGCTGAAGATTCAACCGAATTTTTGGAAGAAAGCAGAATCAGGGAATTGCTTTTGAAATATAACAAGTTTATGCCTATCCCCATTAAATTCGGAACTAAGGAAATAAACGATCCAGAGCACGAACCTGCAACTATTACTGATAAAGACGGCAAAGAAACCAAGGGACCACATAAACAAATCACGGTTGATAACATCATAAACAATCCGAATCCGGCATGGACCAAACAACCAACGGATTTAGAAGATGCTGATTATAAAGACTTCTACCACGAATTGTACCCAATGCAATTTGAAGAACCGTTGTTCAACATCCATTTGAATGTAGATTATCCGTTCAATTTAACGGGTATTTTATATTTCCCCAAAATGGGACAGGATTTGAACATCCAAAAGGACAAAATCCAACTGTACCAAAATCAGGTTTTTGTAACCGATAATGTGGAAGGTATTGTTCCAGAATTTTTGACCATGTTGCGTGGTGTGATTGATTCCCCAGATATTCCGTTAAACGTATCTCGTTCTTACTTACAAGCTGATGGTGCTGTTAAAAAGATTTCATCATACATTACCAGAAAAGTTGCCGATAAACTGAAATCGCTTTTCAATACCAATCGTGAGGATTTCGAAACCAAATGGAACGATATTAAAATCGTGATTGAATACGGCATGCTTTCCGAAGACAAATTCTTTGAAAAAGCCGATGCTTTCGCTTTATACCCTACCGTTGATGGTAAATATTATACTTACGAAGAATTATTCAACAAAATAAAAGCCAATCAAACAGATAAAGATGGCAAATTAGTGATGCTTTATGCTTCAGATAAAGATGCGCAGCACAGTTATATTGAAGCTGCAAAAGCCAAAAATTATGAGGTATTGCTTTTGGATTCGCCGATTGTTTCGCATTTGATCCAAAAGCTAGAAAGCAGCAAAGAGAATATTTCTTTTGCTCGTGTGGATGGCGACCATATTAACAATTTAATCAAGAAAGATGAAACAACCATTTCTAAATTAGATGAAGACCAGAAAAAAGCATTGGAAGACGTGCTAAAAGAAATTATTCCTTCAGAAAAATTCATGGTACAATTGGAAGCGATGGATAGCTCTGCAAGTCCGTTCATCATTACCCAACCAGAATTTATGCGCCGTATGAAAGATATGCAAAAAACTGGCGGTGGCGGCGGTATGTTTGGTATGGGCAATATGCCAGAAATGTACAACTTGGTTGTGAATACAAACTCTGAATTGGTAAGTGACATTTTGAACACCGAAGCTAAAGAGACCCAAGAACGCCTAATCACCCAAAGTTTAGATTTAGCACGTTTGAGCCAAGGTTTGCTTAAAGGCGAAGAACTGACCAATTTTATCAAACGTAGTTATGAGATGATTAAATAGCTCTGTCATTATTGCGCTTATGCTGAACCCGTTTCAGTAAAGGCCGGAATCTCATCCTAAAAATGCAAAGCCACTTTATTGAACAAAGTGGCTTTTGTTTTAAAGAAAAACCTAATAAGTTTACGCAACCAATAGTGAGATGCTACATCTACTAAAAAATAAAAATCACTTGAAAATTTACTAATAATAAATTATGAAAAACGCAATCTTTACAACTTTAGCCATCGTTTTATTTACAGCTTGTAACACCAATGATGATCCCCCATTTGATTACAGCGAACAAAACGATGCTGAAATTGTAACCTATATTGAAACTAACAATTTAGATGCACAAAAATGCAACTCGGGTTTATATTACATCATTGATGAAATTGGCACTGGAGACACCCCTATTTCATTAGATAGAGTAAAAGTTAATTACAAAGGTTATTATACTAACGGTACTGTGTTTGATGAAAGTGATGAAACTGGGGTTTCGTTTTTTTTAGAACAAGTCATTCCTGGTTGGAAAGAAGGGCTAAGCTATTTTAAAGAAGGCGGAAGTGGAAAACTATTGGTCCCGGCACATTTAGCATACGGAAGTTATAATCATGGAAGTATCCCTGCTGGCTCTGTTTTAATTTTTGATATTGAGCTTATTTACGTGAATTACGAAACAGAAAATGAAGCACAGATCCAAACTTACTTAACAGAAAAAGAATTAACAGCACAGCCAACAGGCACTGGTTTATATTACAGCATAGATACCCCTGGCGATGGTGTAAAAAAACCCACAAGTACCGACAATGTATCCATTACCTACAAAGGTTTTTTTATTAACGGCAGTGTATTTGACCAAAGCAGCTCACCAGTAAATTTTAACCTGAAAAACGTTATAAAAGGATTTTCCGAAGGTCTCACTTACTTTACCGAAGGCGATATGGGCACCTTATACGTCCCTGCCCATTTAGGTTACGGCATTTACAATTACAATGGTATCCCTGGAGGATCTGTTCTTATATTTGAGGTTAAACTTATTTCGGTCAATTAATAAAAAAGTCATCATTTTAATTATAATGTAAAACCTTAAAATTGGTATGGACTTTGAAATATTCAAACAAAATAGACTTAAACAAATTTTATGATATCTATCAGAACATATACATCAATAATCGTATTGACACTACTTATGGCGTCCTGTAGCACATCAAAACCCATAACGTCTACCTTTTGGGTCAACAGCATGAAAATGGATTGTGACGCTGGTGCAGGAAAAGCGCAATGTTTACAAATTTATAAAGGCAATGATTTAGATACTGCTGAATGGTCTTTCTTTTACAGCCCCATTGAAGGTTTTACATTTGAACCTGGTTACCTTCAAAAGATAGAAGTTGCCGAAACCCCTTTGGATGCTAAAAACGTTCCCGCCGATGCCTCTTCAATAAAATATAAGCTGGTTGAGGTTTTAGAGAAAAAAGAAGATTCTAGAATGGCATTGCATGATATTTGGGCAGCAACGCACATTGAAGGAAATACCATTGATATTAGCAAAAATATACCTTCGTTAGAAATAAATATAACCAAAATGAAAGTATTTGGAACCGACGGTTGCAACAATTATACGGGGGATATTAAAAAATTAACAGCAACCACTATTGCTTTTGCCCCATTGGCATCTACCAGAAAAATGTGCATGGACATGAACATTCCTGATACATACAACAAGGCCTTAGGCAATTCTGTAAGTTATAAAAGAGAAAATTCAATACTCTATTTTTATGATGCGAACGGAAATGAAACGCTTCGCTTTAAAAAAGTAGATTAATGTTTATTTTGTTTGTAGGCTAACAGTTGGAGATATTAACATGAAATGATAGAACCTCCAAGTTCAAAACAAAGAACAGACACCAAAATTATTTCAGAAATTTATAGATCTTAACTGATTTATTCTTGATCAGTTAGTAGATTGCTAAATCTTTAAACCAAGTATAGAATCTTCTACATTCTTTTTAAGCTTTTAATTACTAATTAACTGTTTGTTTTAAAAACTCAAATGTTTCAGGTAAAGAACTAATATCATCGCCATTTTTTTGTAACTGGATAACACCACTTTTACGAGGATGAACCACACTTGCTGAAAAATGCGTGTGTAAAACATATTCCATATTACCTTGCTCGTTATGAAATACATCTCCGTGACCTGCACCATTTTCATTAATCATACTACCATGTATTATTGGGTTATTTGCAGACTTTGTCCATGGCCCCATAGGATTGGTAGCACTGGCATAGCCTACAGCATAATCAGGATTTCTGAAATCGTTAGTCGAATAAAATAAATAGTACGTACCATCTAATTTAAGTACTGTAGGTCCTTCCGCAACCGGCCAACTAGCATTTTCTGTATTTTCCCAAGGCTCTGTAGCAGTTATTATTTCAGTTAAAGTTTCTTCTTTTATTGTTTGGAAATTATCATTCATTTCAGCAACAAATATTCTATTACCATTTGCTAGTCTAACATGGTATAAATAACTTTTCCCATCCTCATCAGTAAAAACAAATGGGTCTATTTGGCTAGCTTCAGAAATAGGGCTACCGCTATTAATAAACGGACCTAAAGGGTTATTGCTGCTGGCTATAGCAATTTTTTCGTTAGCCGTATATGCCATATAAAACATATTACTATACTTAAATATTTGAGGAGCCCAAAAGCCAGTATTGCCAAAAGCATCAGTGTCTTTTAATGCAAAACCTTCAATGTTACCAATCGGACCTTGCCATTTTTGTAAATCGGTTGATGAATAAACAAGAAAACCATTACCTTTATTAGTTAATGATCCTTGTGAAGTTCCATATAAATAATATGTTCCATTATCCTTAAAAATGGTAGGGTCTGCTAAAAAAATATTACTAGTAGGTTGACTTGTAACAATTCTAGAGCCTTTATCATCTTTAGAGCAAGATATGAATAGGCATGTAAGTAAGATATACAATATATTTTTGTTAATAGTTTTCATATAACCAATTAATTATTTACGAGTTTAAATCTAACCATGTATATGGTTTATCTTTATTAGTAGAAGAAAGGGTTTCTGTATAAGATGCAGTTCCTTTTTCTGTCAGTTCTATCGTAAAACCTATACGGCTATTAGCATTGGTTTTACCTCCTATTGAATTCCATGGTATTTTTATTTCTTGAATGTATCCATTAGTCGTTTCGCTTACAGCAGTTTCAATATCTGGTAATTCAATTACTTTCCATGTAGAGTTAAAACCTTCAAACACTTTTATTTGGTTAGAAGCTGAAATCATTATTTTAAAAACTCCTGAACCAGGAGCTACATAACTTTTACCCATAGGATCTAAATAAATAACAACACCATCATTATTTTGTATGCTACTAGAAGTGGTTGATATGTTATTATCAGTAACCTTAGTCATAACATACAGATTGTCGTTATCTGTAATTGTATTAGCTTGTAATTGTGTATTTCCTTTATGTCCTATAAATACTGGCAGATTGTTTTCCCAATTAATTTCTGAGGTTTCACCATCAATTGTTAAAGTTCCGTTAGTTACATTTAATTCGGGTACTATATATCCTTTAATCATCCAGACCTGAGAGCTATTATTGTTAGAAAATGCATTAGTAGTGGTGAGTGCTACTACAGTATCATCTTCAAGAACAGCAATACTGCTCCACAAAGCAGCTTTACCTTGTGGTATTATAAACGGCACCGTAGTTCTATTAAAATTAGTAGCATTATTGCTGCCTACAAGCACTTTCATGTCTGCATTATTTATGTCTGAACCGCTACGGTTATCAGTGCCTTGGTAAGAAAGTAACACTTCACCTGATGATAGCCTAGCTAAATAAGGAGCTCCTGCATATTCTGAATCATCTAAATAGTTTAGTAATGCATAACTTCTGTTTGTGCTGTTTCCTTTTACTGTCTCACTCCAATTTTCATCAATTGTATTTCTAACTATATATGGTTTAAACTGATTGTTTATTCCATTGTCCTCAATTGAATAAACAATTGTGTTTTGATCTTCAAGATATAGTGGAGATGGCATACCATCTCTGCTAGCAGCTCTAAAACTTGTAATTTTAGGTTCTGTTGACCAAGTTATACCATTGTCCTGTGACCGTAGTAAGGAAATGTTTTGCTCGTTAGAACTTTGATATATATTTTCATTAGAAAAATATAACTGAATTTCTCCGCTGGGTAATTGAAGTGCAGAAGGTTCCCAAACACCATTTTCAAAAACAGTATCCCCTTCATAAACTACTTGGTCATTATGCCATGTTAAACCACCATCACTACTTAAAATAGTTTTAATTAAAAACTTTTTACTAGGTAATGCAGATGCACTAGGTCGTGGATTATATGTTATAAGTATATTACCATTTTGTAATTGTATAACATCTGGGGTAGCCATATTTACACCCTCGCTAAACGGAGCAACAGTGATGGGAGCAGACCAAGTTTCACCACCATCAGTGCTTTTTTTAACAAGTATATTTCCACGAGATTCATAGGTTACAAGCAATGAGCTATCTTGTAGTTCAATTAATCTAGGATAGCCATTATAACCAGAATCATTTACGTCCGAAATTATTTTTTTAGTTGTAAAATCCCAAGTAATTCTTGAACCCGTTATAGCTTCTTTAGTTTCAACAATTTCAACAGGTTCTTGTGAATTGTCGTTATTAGTATCATCATCATTATTTTTAGCACAACTTATAATTGTAACGGTAGATAATAATAATCTGTAAATAATTTTCATAATTGCTTTTGCTTATTTCTTTATTTTCTCTTTCTAGATTCCAAATTTATTAACCAGATTGTAATATTCTTTTTTAGAAATGGTAATCATACAACCGTGCCTAGCTGCTTCAGGGAGGCTGTATTTATCCCAATCACTATAATGTGTATATCCAGATGCCTGAAACCAAGGTCCATTTAAATTATCTGCAATTGATAATCCGTAGGACACCCCAGGATATTGCTCGTAATACATGTACCAAATTTTTCCGTTAGGTGATGGAATAAGTGTTGGAGCTTCCCTAAAATTAGGACTAATGGGGGCACTTGGTAAAGAATAAGGACCTAATAATGATTTGGATCTTGCTATACGTACAGTTTTTCCGGTTGTCCAAAATAGAGTTGGGTAGGTTTCATCTTTTAAAATGGCGTAATATGTATCGTCTACTTTACGAATAAAAACATCTATAGTTCCAAAGTTCCAACTAAAAAGTAAATTAGGTGGCCCATTAAATGTTTTTAAGTCTTTAGATAATACATATAAAGTGCGTTGACTTGCCCAGTATTTTTCAGGGTCTTCTTTAGTACCCTTCTCATGTGGTGTGTGCCATGTTAAAACAAAGTTCTCAGAATCTTTATCATAGAACAGTTTTGGTGCACCAATACGTTGTAATGCATTGGTATAGCCTTTTGTAGCTTTTAAATCTGGTGTATATACGGCATGTTTATTCCAAGTAATAAGATCATCTGACCCCCAAATATTAATATCTGGTGATGCATCACTAGTATTGCCAGCGATGTAGTACTTGTTATCTGGTCCTTTAACAATATCAGGATGCCCATGATATTCATCAAAAACTCTTTCACCATTATTTAATTTGGACCAATGTAGCCCATCTAAACTGACTGAATAGTAGAGCTTTCCATAATCGTTATGATACATGTGAGCAAATAAATAAGCTTCATTTTCTGCTTTTTCGCTATTACTTACTTGCCCAGGTGGATTAGGTTGTTGCCCAACAACTCCTGATGGGGTTATTAGCAACAAAAAAAACACAAAAACAACAACTTTATTTCTGAATAGCATAATGGAATTTTTATTTAGAATTTACTTCAGATGTAATTTGTTTTATGAAAGATGTTTCTTCTTCCATATAAGGTGTTCCGTCGGTATGGAAAACTTCATGAAACCAAACAGGTGGTTCTGCAGTGTAAGTTTTTGTCCAGCTATCCCAAGGATATTTTGTTTGAGACTTTCCGTCTACTAACCCCCAGTTAATCATACCAACTTTATATTTTTTTGCAATTGGTAAAAAACCTTGGAACGTACTTCCATTTGGTCTAGCCATATACTCTGTACACATCATAGGTTTACCGTAGCGTTGTAATTGCTTAACACGTTTTTCAAATTCTTCTGGATTATCATAGTTATGAAAAGTTACAATGTCAGATTCCTCTAATTGAAGTTTATGAATGGACTTCATGGTATCATGCTTACTCCAATCACCAATCCACACACCTGAAGTTAATGGCTGGCTTGGGTTCGCGGATCTTGCCCATATAAAAACATCATCTAACAGATTTAGAACTAATTCTCCTTTATTTGGAATTTCTACTGCTTCGTAAGAAGGGCCTGTCATATTATCTGGTTCATTCCAAACATCCCATCCTAATATTCTATTGTCATCTTTAAAGCGGCCTACGGTTTCTTTTACATATTTTTCAAGTCTACCGTATTGTGTGGAATCTTGTAAAACTTTTTGGCCAGGGCTTTGTACCCAACCTGAATTATGTACATGAGGCTTAGGATCTCTTTGAGTACCAGATTCTGGAAAAGGATCCCAGCATGAATCAAATAATACAAATAGCGTTTTTATGTTGTGCTTATTGGCTATAGTAAGGTATTGTTCCATACGAGAAAACAAACCTTTCTGGTCATCTTTAAATAATAAATCATGAAGATATACTCTCATGCAATTCATTCCGATGTTTTCTGCCCATCCCAATTCTTTGTCAATCTGTTTTGGGTCGAATGTGTCTTCTTGCCACATTTCTAACTGATTAATTGAAGAGTTTGGATTGAAATTAGCTCCAATATACCAAGGTTGATTATTGTACCAAAGATTAGCTTGTTCTTTAGACCAAATGCTTCTTTTTTCTTTGGTAGTAACAGTGTCTTGTAACTTTTCTGAACGTTTATTTTCTTTACAAGAAGAAAGGCATAAAATAGCTAAAAAAGCCAATGAAATAGTCTTATATGTTTTTTTCATATCACATTAACCGAGACACTTTTTTAAAAGTGTCTCGGGATTAAATAGTTAATTAATATTCTGGGTTTTGGTCTAAATTTGGATTGTTTGAAGCATCCGGGTTTGGAATTGGTAACCTATTGTGTTTTCCTACCACAAAGTTGTTGAAGTCAGGGTCTCTTTGCGATATAGCATCTATAGAAGATTGAGAATCCAACATCCCCCATCTTTTAAGATCTTCCCATCGGTTACTTTCTCCACAAAGTTCAAGTACTCTTTCCATTTTTAATCTTTCTAAAAACAAACCTTTATCATTTCCTATTTCAGGATGAGCCACTGCAAGTGGAGCCATGTTTGCACGTGCCCTTACCAAATCTACATACTGGTAAGCATCGACTGTCATATTCAATTCGTTTAAAACTTCGGCATAACGTAATAATATGTCTGCATATCTTATTATTCTCAAGTTTATTTGTGAGTAGTAATCTTCGTTATTACGGTAATAATCTCTAGATCCTTTTTTAAACCAAGCTTCTAGAGCTCCCCATTCCCATGTTCTACCATACGTTAGAGTGCCAAAATCAGCTTGAGAATCTGGGTAGAGTAATGAGTGTTTTAATCTTATATCAATACCACCATTAATATTAGGTTCTTCTTTAAAAGCATCTACTAACCAGTATCTTGCTTGTCCGTCAGACCAGCCAATACCTCTTGGAGCAAAGAATTGGGCTCTGTTAGATGAAACAGCTGCATTAGCACCTTCACCAGTACCTCCTAAGCGTTGGTCACCATACTGAATTTCAAAAACAGATTCAGAATTATTTTCGTTTTCAGCTCTAAAATTATCTTCAAAATTATCTACTAAGCTGTAAATTGCTCCTTGACCTGTAACAATATAATCTAAAGCTGTTTTGGCATCTTGCCATCTGTGCTGTTGCATATATACTTTTGCAAGCATGGCTTTAACTGCACCTTTTGTAGGTCTACCTATGTTTGAATTATCCCACTGAATAGGAAGGTCTTCAAAAGCATCATTTAAATCAGTTTCTACTTGAGCAAAAACTTCTTCTAATGATTTTTGTTGTGGTAAATCTTCAGGGGAAGATGGATTTAATACTATAGGGATGTTCTCCCAAAGTATTGCAGCATAGTAGTAGTGGAAAGCTCTTAAAAATTTTGCTTCTGCCAATATTTGTTGCTTTCTAGTATTGTCTTCAAATTCAATATCAGGTACATATGCTAAAACCTGATTGGCTCTAAATACAGCTTTGTAAGTATCTCTCCAAGTAACTCTAACGCCTTCCCAAAAACCATAATTAACATACTTAAATTTGGTCCAATCTGCTAATTCTGTCCATGGGCTTTGGCTAAAGCCTTCATCTGAAGTTAGGTCTAATCTAAAGTAAATCCATCTTGCCCATAAACCATCTTTATAAAACATTGCATAGATAGAATTTACTCCTTTTTCAGCATCCTCTGGTGTTTTCCAGTATTGTTCAATTGTAAGAGCATTAGGACTGGCAAGAACCAATTCTTCATTACTGCAAGCACTTATTAAATAAAATATGCTCAAACTTGCGAATATTATTTTTAGTTTTTTCATGTTGTTATTTTTTTAGAATCCAAAGTTAAGGCCAATAGAATAGGTTTTTAGGTTAGGGTATGAACCTATATCTAAACCTCTTTGAAAGATATTTGAGTTACTAAATTCTGGATCTAATCCTCCATATTTTGTTAATGTTATAATGTTTTGTGCAGAAAGACTTATTCTAGCAGAAGTGAATCCTATTTTGTCTAAAACATTTTGTGGAATAGAATACCCTAAACCTATGTATTTAAGACGGGCAAAAGTACCGTCTTCTAACCATCTATCTGTATCTCCTCTTGAGTTAATACCATTACCTCTTTCTACCCTTGGGAAATTGGTGTTCGGGTTTTCAGGTGTCCATGGTTGAACACCTGTTCTGTAATTACTATCATCATCAAACCTGTCAACTGTACTTTTAAAGCCATTGAAAACAGTAGCTCCAAAAGACCCTATCCAGTTCATTGAAAAATCAAAATTTTTGTAATTGATATTAGCATTAAAGCCCATCTCAAAATCAGGCCATGGGCTGCTTACTACAGCTCTGTCGTCACTGGTAATTTGTCCGTCATCATTTATATCAACATATCTAATATCACCAGGTTGAGCATTAGGCATAATTATTTGTCCATTAGAATTGGTGTAATTATTTATTTCTTCTTGACTTTGGAACAATCCGTCAGTTTTAATTACGTACCACATACCAACAGGCTCTCCTTTACTAGTAATTGTATTACCTTGAATGCTGTTGTTTTGTCCGTTACCTAACTCTACTAATTCGTTTTTGAGTGTAGTGAAGTTTAATGAGGTGCTAAAACTAAAATCATCGCTCAAGATTTTACTATAACTTATATTGAACTCAAAACCTTTGTTTTGTACAGTAGCAGCGTTAGAAATAGGATTGCCTCCATCGTTACCTGTAGTATCAAGTATAGGAAATCCAAATAATACGTCTTCAGTTTTAGCTATAAAGTAGTCTGAAGTTATTTGAAGTTTATCATTAAATAAACCAAGATCAAAACCAATGTTGGTTTGTTTTAATGTTTCCCATCTTAAATCGTTGTTAGCTAATTGAATCTGAGTGGCCGATGGATATAAATTTTGGTCTGCACCAAATACTGCAGCTCCAAAAGTATTTATAAATCCTTGATATTCATAATAACCAATATTGCCACTACCTAATTCACCATAACTAGCTCTTAATTTTAAATCGCTAATTGCCTCCACATTGAAGAAAGATTCATTACTAAGTCTCCAACCTACAGATATAGAAGGAAAATTACCCCATTTGTTAGCATTGCTAAAACGAGAAGAGCCATCTCTACGCACAACCGCGTTTAATAGATAACGGTTATCATAGTTATATTCTAAACGTCCTAGATACGAAACTAAAGTTGCAACATTTTCAAATCCACCTGTTAGAGGTTGATCACCACTATCTAATACGGTAAAGTACTCTCCAGAAGAAGGATTTACAAGCAGGTTGTACTTAGTACCCCAAATTTGCTCGTAAATTTCTTTCTGATAAGTCGTACCAACAACTAGATTTACAGAATGCTTTCCAAAATCTTCATCAAATGTTAACGTGTTTTCGACAAGTTGATTTTGGAATCGGGCTCTGTTTTCATTAGCGAAAGATTGTTGATATGCCTGATTAAGTGTCCAGTTTCCTTCTTTTCTTAGGTATTTACGGTTGTCGAAACTTGTTTCATAACCTATATTAAGTCGGTATTTAAGAAAAGAGAATGGCTTTAATTCAGCAAAAACATTACCTCTAATTCTAAAATTTTGGTTTCTAGTGTCAGATAAATCAGCAATTGCTAATGGGTTAGTCGCAAACGTATTTGCTACACCAGCTTTACCATAACCATAGCCTCCTGGATTATCGGTGTCATAAACAGGTATTGTAGGTAATAAACGGTACACATCAATAATTGGGTTACCAGACATTTCATTGGCTTTTGCATTACTTATAGCAAGATTTTCACCTATTGAAAAAATACCCTTAGTTCCACTAGTGTTTACTCTTAAAGAAACACGGTCAAAATCTGTAGATACAACAGTACCCTCATTACCAAAGTAGTTAGCTGAAACAAAATAGCTTGAGTTTTCTCCACCTCCTGAAAAGCTTACATTGTGGTTTTGAATTAAACCTGTTTGGAATACAACATCTTGCCAGTCGGTATTTACATCTAAATTAAGGTTTTGTCTTTCTAACCCAGCATTGTCATACGCCATATTATTTAATCTAACAAACTCATCTCTGCTTGCTAAATCGTAACGAGGCATACTGGTAACACTCACTTTAGTACTGGCCTCAATTTTCATAGGTCCTGATTTTCCTTTTTTAGTAGTAATAATTACTACACCATTGGCAGCACGCGATCCATAAATTGCAGCGGCAGCAGCATCTTTTAAAATTTGTATAGATTCAATGTCATTAGGGTTGAAATCTCTATTTGCTGTTGTAATAATACCATCAATTACATATAAAGGATTGGTGCTTTGCAGGTTTTTTAAACCTCGAATTTCAATTTTTGCTTCTTGCCCTGGTCGTCCACCACCTCGAACATTTACTCCTGTAGCTAATCCTTGTAAGCTTTCTGCAACTGTAGTTGTTTGTCTTTTGGAAATTTGATTAGATTCTACCAGGGAGATTGAACTGGTAAGGTCTTTTTTTCTTTGGGTTCCGTAACCAACAACAATAACTTCATTTAGCTGAGAAATATCTTCTTCAAGTGTAACATTTACTACGGATCTGTTGTTAATAGGAATTTCTTGTGTTTTAAATCCAATATAACTGAATACAAGTGTTGAATTACTTGAAGTAGTAATGGAGTAATTACCATCAAAATCTGCTACTGTACCAGTGTTAGTTCCTTTTACAATGATATTGGAAAATGGAATTGGTTGACCGTCTACAGCGGTAATAGTTCCTGTAATTTTAATATCGTTTTGGGCATAGCTACATAAAGCCCCAAACAATATAAAAGTCAATAAGACTTTGGGTTTTTTAAATAAATGTCTCATAATTTTAGTGAATTTCATCTTAATGATTAGATGTTTTAATTAGTTAATAGTTAGGTGAAACAATATGTTGAAATAGTTGTAACTTTCCTCTTTAGAATCTAGTTTGTAAATCAAACAACTGTGTTTTGCTATTTTGAATTATTGTAATTAAACACCTTGTTTTTTTGTTGGATTAAGATTTTGCTGTTGGAAAAATTATCAACTTTTCTATTTTTCAAAATAGATTATTTTAATTTAGACTGTCGATATGGTTTTGTGTCATTTTTTTTTCGAATCATATCAATATTTTTTTTTTAAAATATTTATCAGTATTTGACATGCTTCGTAAAATAATGACACAAAATATCTACCTTAATAATCATTATGTTTCCTTAATTTGTGTCTTATGAAAACAAGACTCATTATTTGTTTACTATACCTTTTTGGAACTGTGTTGAATGCTCAGGATTATTCCTTCAAGCATTTACAGGTTGAAGATGGTTTGTCTCATAATTCTGTATTATGTATGCTTCAGGATAAAAGAGGATTTTTCTGGTTTGGAACTAAGGATGGATTAAATCGATATGATGGTTATAGCTTTAAGATTTACCAACATAACCCAAACGATGTCTTAAGTATTGGAAGTAATTTTATTAGATGTTTAGCAGAAGCTGGAGATATTTTGTGGGTTGGAACAGATACAGGTTTGTTTAGATATGATGAGAAGACGGAGTCTTTTTCGTTGATTGAAGAAACTAAAGGTATTCCAGTTCTAGATATTGAAAGTAATGATAGTAGCGAGCTATGGTTTATAGCAGGAGGTAGTCTTTTTAAAATGAATTTGCTAAATGAAAGCTTAGAAAAATACGACCAATTTTACTCAAATTATTTGACTTCTAGTGTGAATAATGAAATTTTTGTTGCTTCACAGGATGAATTATATAAATATGAATCAGATAATAATTCTTTTCAAAGGCAAGTTATAGACTTTCATGTAAATGATGAGATAATGATAACGGCCCTTAAAACTTTTGATTCTGATAAGCTTTATATAGGAACTAAAGATAATGGAGCCTTTGTATATGATTTAGAGAAACAGCTAAATATTAATATTTTGTCAAATGCAGAAAATCCATTATTTATAAGAGATTTTTTGAAAATAGATGAGCATGAGTTATGGATAGCTAGTGAATCAGGAATATTTGTTTATCAAGTAAAAGACGGGAAATATATCAATCTCAAAAAGAATTATGGAAACCCCTATGCCTTATCTGATAATGCTATTTACACATTGGTCAAAGATAAAGAAGAAGGTGTTTGGGTTGGGACTTATTTTGGAGGTGTAAATTATTATGCCAAACCTTACACACCGTTTAAAAGATATTTTCCACGTGTTGGTGAAAATTCTATAAGTGGTAATGCCGTTCGAGAAATAGAAAAGGACGATTATGGAAATTTATGGATTGGTACTGAAGACGGGGGATTGAATAAGTTAAATTTATCTACAGGTTTTTTTACTAGTTATACAAATAAAAGAAAAGGTGGAGATTTATCGCATTATAATATTCATGGCCTACTTCCTATAGGAAATCAATTATGGATTGGCACTTTTGAACATGGCTTAGATGTAATGGATATTACTACTGGAAAAATTGCTAAACATTATGAAGTTGGAGTGAATAGTGGAAGCCTAAGAAGTGATTTTATATTATATATTTATGAAACAGAAGCTAATGATATAATTGTATTAACCTCTTCTGGCATTCATAAATATGAATCCGAGAACGACAGCTTTGAGGTGTTAAATGGGTTTTCTGAAGTGTTCCATTATACATGTTTTTTAGAAGATAGTAATGGTGTTTATTGGGCAGGAACTTATTGGGATGGGTTGTACTATTACAACCCTAATACAGAACAAAAAGGCTTTTTTAAATATGAAAACACTAACTTAAATAGTATAAGTTCTAATGTAATTAATGGGATTTTTGAAGATAGTAAGCATAGGTTATGGATAACCACAGAAAATGGATTAAATCTTTATCAACCAGAAACTAATGACTTTAAAAGATATGATAAAACTATTGGGTTATCTAGCAATGTAACTTATGAAATTTTAGAAGATGAAAAACAACAGCTTTGGATTAGTTCTTCAAATGGATTAATGAAATTTAATCCAGAAAAAAATGTATTTAATGTTTTTACTAAATCCAATGGTTTATTAAGTGATCAATTCAATTATTGTTCTTCATTTAAAGATGAAAATGGGGAAATGTATTTCGGAAGTGTTAAGGGGCTAATTAGCTTTAACCCTTCTGAATTTGTGCAAAACAAATTTCACCCACCGATATTTGTTACTGATATTTTAATTAATAATGAACCAGTACCCATTGGCAAAGAAAATTCGCCTTTAAAACAGTCAATACTATTTTCAGATGAAATTATATTAAAAAATAAACAATCTAGTTTTACATTAGAAATTGCCTCATTGAGTTTTACTTCTCCTGAAATGACTCAGTATTGGTATAAGTTGGAAGGATTGAATGAAGAGTGGGTTAATCTTGGTAAGAATCATAAAGTGAATTTTATGGAATTACCTCCTGGGTATTATGAGTTTAAGGTTAAGGCATTAAATAATTATGAAGTTTTAAGTGAGCTTGATACTAGGCTTTTTATAACCGTTTTACCTCCTTTTTATGCAAGTAAAATAGCATATGCTCTATATATTTTAATTATTATAGTTATAGGGTATTTATTGTTGCGATATTATCATAGTTATACGTTGGATAAAAACAATCAACAAATTCGTTTATTGGAAAACAGAAAAGAGAAGGAAATTTATCAGGCAAAAATTGAATTTTTTACCAATATAGCTCATGAAATAAGAACTCCTCTTACTTTAATTCAAGGACCTTTAGAAAAGCTTTTAAAACAAAAATATAAATCTCCCATTACCCTAAAAAACTTAGGTATTATGGAAAAGAATACCATGAGATTGTTAAAGCTTATTAATGAATTACTTGATTTTAGAAAAACAGAGATGAAAGATATAAAACTTAGTTTTGTTCAGCTCAATATTAATGGAATTTTACATGATACTTATGTTAGATTTAGTCATCTTATCCAAGATAAAGAATTAGAGTTTGAGTTAAAAACACAAAGCGAAGACATATTTGCTTATGTAGACGAAGAAGCATTTAGTAAAATTTTGAGTAATTTGTTTAATAATGCTGTAAAATATTCCAAACAATATGTACAGGTGGCCTTGGTTAGTGTTGAAGATAATTTTCAAATTACAGTTAGAAATGATGGACCTTTAATTCCCCTTGAGTTTAGAGATAAAATTTTTGAACCTTTCTATCGATTGTCTTCATCTGAAACCAATATAGGAACAGGGATAGGTTTGTCCTTGGCATACTCATTAGTAGAATTACATAATGGTAAGTTATGGCTAGATGATAATGATACTTCATTGAATTCTTTTATATTACAATTGCCGTTACATCAAAATGATGAATTTAAAGAAATTAATTCCTATCAGAATGTAATGAACGCTACTAATGGAGAAATAATCATTAAAATTGATAAGCCTGCTCCTTTAATTCTACTAGCAGAAGATAATAGCGATGTTTCTAGTTTTTTATTCGATGAATTATCTGAAAGTTATAATATAATAGTAGTTAAGAATGGAAATGAAGCATGGAAGTTACTTCAAAAACATCAGGTAAATTTAATTATTAGTGATGTAATGATGCCTATTATGGATGGGATTGAGTTTTGTAGATTGGTCAAACAAACAGAACAAACAAGGCATATTCCTTTTGTTTTATTGACGGCTAAAGGTTCTTTAAATGCAAAAATTGAAGGATTAGATTTAGGTGCTGATGCTTACATTACAAAGCCATTTTCAATGCAACATTTATTGGTTCAAATATCAAGTTTAATTAAAAATAGAAGAATTATTTTAGAGCATTTTTCAAGTTCCCCTTTAGCTCATTTACAGTCACTTGATAATTCGAACATCGATAAAGTCTTCCTTAACAAATTAAATGTGATTATTGAAAAAAATATAGGAGATTCATCTTTGAGTGTCGATAAGTTAGCTCAGCAAATGAATATGAGTCGTTCAACATTGTACAGAAGCATTAGTGAAATATCTGATCTCTCACCAAACGAATTAATTAATATGAGTAGGCTTAAAAAAGCCGCTCATCTCATTAAGACCACTGATTTGAAATTATATGAAATAGCGGATAAGGTTGGTTATAAATCTCAAAGTAGTTTTGGGAGAAGCTTTTTGAAAACTTTTGGAAAAACGCCATCTGAATTTGAAAAGAGTAATCGTGCAAAACAAGATACTATAGAGGAAGAATGATTTTGATTTCAGATTAAACTTTTAATTGGGACGGAGGATGGATTCCCTGTGATTCACTCAAAATTATGGCTCAACTCAAAAAGTTGTGGAGTAACTAAAAACAGAAGAACTTTGTTTTTAAAAATTCTATGCCTTCAGACGCTTTATTTGTAGCAATTAATTTATTACTCTCCTGAAGTATTGGTAAGCCATTTTGGACTTGCAACAATAAGTCGGACATTTTTTTAAGACCTATGCCACATTTTTAAATTGATAAAATTCTAGTTCTACTTCGTAAGAACCTGAGTTCGATTAAAAAATAGCTAACTGATAAGAATGAACCGTTTGATATTTTATTGAAGGTTTTTTAGGCAAGAAACTGTATGCAATAAGGCCAGCGACAATATTTGAGATAAAGTTTGAGAAGCATCTGTGCCTAGAATGCTCAATTTGGCAAATATTTTTAAGTTCATCATTAACGGTTTCTATTACTGAGCGTTTTCTAAGCAGTATTTTATCACTCATAGACATCAAAGAGTTCTTCATATTGTTTTTAATACTAGTGATTAAATGTACACCATCTACGAAAAGCATTTGCATGAGTTCCTTCCCTATATAGCCTTTATCAGCAAAAAGTTTTCCAAATATTTTATTAAGAAAACTTTTCTTTTTCAAGGGTGTTCTATCATCAACATTTGCTTGTGTGATGGTGAAATTTAAGATTTCTCCTTTATCATTTATAACAATGTGAAGCTTAAAACCATGAAACCATCCCATTGTAGATTTTCCAGTGGTAGCCATGCCTTTAAAGACTTTGTTGTTGGCTATTCGCTTAGATTTACAGACCCTAATGGGTGTAGAATCTACAAAGGAAACACCTGTGCAATCACCTAAACAACACGTTTTTAAAAACAAAGTCATTGGCATTAAAGTTTGCTGCATAAGTTCAGTGAATCGATTATAAGAAACTGTATTTGGAAAATCATCTTGCATATGCTTTTGAACATAAAAAAGATAGAAATGTTTAAAGGTTCTAAATCCACTTAATTGAAATAGAATGGTGATAGTAATCACTTCACTTTTTGACATCACACAGGGCCGTTTTGCAGGATTGCCTAGCAGATGCTTATCTACCAATTTATCGTATTCCTTACAAAATTCATCAACAATACAAAATATTTCAGTAATTTTAGAGTAGATTATCATAGATAGATTTTTAGATCAATAAATTGAAATTCAGCACTTTAATTTACTGAAAATCTATCTTTTTACTACTTAAATCTTATCTAATATTAATCGAACTCAGGTTTAGAGGTTTTACACCCCAAATAAGAGAGCAACCGTTTCTTGTTTTACCATATTTCTATGTACTCAAAAACAGCGGTCTTGGCTTGTTCAATGGTTTTAAGATTATCATCATAAATAAGTTCTACTTTTAAGCTATTAAAGAAAGACTCAGCAACAGAATTATCCCAGCAATTACCTTTTCTATTCATCGATTGGGTTACCAAGGGGTTGGATTTTAAAAATGTTCTAAATGTTTTTGAGGCGTATTGTATCCCTCTATTAGAATGAAATATTAAATCCGTGCTTATCTTCCGCTTACCAGTGGTCATTTTCCATGCAGGAACAGTGGTTTGGTTTATATGCAGGCTTGTACTCAAGGACCAAACTATTACTTGCCTGTCAAATAAATCAATGATAGTAGTTAAGTACAACCAACTTTGATTGGTCTGGATATAAGTAATGGCACTGACCCAAGTTTAATTTAACCTACAGGGATTAAAGTTCTATTGAGTAAATTTCTGAAAACCAGATATTTATGATTGAAATCTGTGGTCGCTTTAAACTTCCTTTTGTGTTTGCTCACCCAAGTGTTCGCTCTCATAGTTTTAAGCCACTCTGCGTCTAGACACTCGGTATCCTTTACGTTTTAGCTGTTCTGCAATTCTTGTGGAACCATAACACTGTTTGCTCAAGTCAAATTCCTTTTTTATCAAATTTGTAAATAAGCTATGTTCCAGTGCTCGTTTGGATGGACCGCTTGTGTACCATCTATAAAAACTGCTTCTACTTACTTTAAAAATTCTACACATCTTCTCGATGGGGTATAAATGTTTATAGCTGACTATAAATGCATAGACTTTCCATCGCTCTTGGAAATGCGGAGCATTCATGAATACCTTATTGAAAATAGAAAACAATAAACTAGAAGATGTGCACGGCTTTTTTAAATATTTCCAGCTCAAGTTCCTTTTCTTTAAGAGCTTAGCGCAGTCTTTTAAGCTCTAAAGCAGCATTAGGTATTGGTTTTTCTGGCTTAGGGAATGTAGTTGATTTGGCAGCCCTGCGCCATTTGTAGATTCTTTGTACTTCTATGCCCAGTTCATCCGCTAATTCCTTTATGATATCTCACTGGTAACTTAACCGAGCCGCTTATTCTTTTAACTCTGGACTGTAATATCGTTTTTCATGCTTCTAAGATATTTGTTTTGTAACAAACGGTCTTAAATTTTATGTCCGAGTAAAAGTAACAACTCCAATATCGCTTGCCGAATTCTTTCAACGCAAAAATTAAAGCCTTTATAGCGCAATTCAGGGGCGTCAGGAACGTAGAATTCTTCCTGTTTAAATTAACAAATACTTTTGCCTAAAACCAAAATCCCACAAATTTTGGACTTGATCCCTTATAAACCTATCTAGAATAATTAGGAGATTCATTAGTAATGGTAACATCATGGGGGTGGCTTTCATTAATACCACTAGATGTGATTTTTACAAACTGTCCAGTTTCTTTTAACGTCTCAATATCTTTAGCACCACAGTAGCCCATGCCTGCACGCAAACCTCCAATAAATTGATGGATACTTTCAACCAATTCGCCTTTATAAGGTACACGTCCCACGATACCTTCTGGCACTAATTTTTTAATATCGTCTTCAACATCTTGAAAATAACGATCTTTACTACCATGTTTCATGGCTTCCACAGACCCCATACCACGATACGACTTAAATTTTCGTCCTTCATAAATAATGGTTTCTCCAGGAGATTCTTTTGTACCTGCTAAAAGCGACCCCAGCATCACAGTATCTGCTCCCGCTGCAATAGCTTTAGGAATATCCCCTGTATAACGAATACCGCCATCTGCAATCACTGGAACACCGCTGCCTTTTAATGCTGCAGCGACTTCTAAAACTGCTGAAAATTGAGGAAAACCAACGCCAGCAACCACACGTGTAGTACAAATAGACCCTGGACCAATCCCTACTTTAACCGCATCGGCTCCCGCTTCCACTAAATATTTAGCGGCAGCTCCTGTAGCAATATTTCCTACAACAACTTCCAATTCTGGAAATTTAGCTTTTATATCTTTCAAAACACTTACCACACCTTTGGTATGTCCGTGCGCTGTATCAATCACAATCGCATCAACCCCTGCATTTACCAAAGCTTCTGCCCTTTCAACCGCATCGCCTGTAACACCAATAGCAGCAGCGACACGCAAACGCCCGTATTGATCTTTATTGGCATTTGGTTTTTGGCTCAGTTTTGTAATATCCCTAAAAGTGATTAAACCTGATAATTTATAAGCTTCATCAACAATCAGCAATTTTTCAATTTTATGCTCTTGAAGAATGAGTTCTGCATCTTTTAAAGAGGTACCTACAGATGCCGTTACCAAGTTTTCACTGGTCATGACTTCTGTAATAGACCTTTTGGAATCGTGTTCAAAACGCAAATCACGATTGGTTACGATGCCCTTTAACGTACCCTGTTCATCAACAATAGGAATTCCTCCAATACTATACTCCGCCATATACTGCTTAGCGTCTTTAACCTTGGCGGTGAGTGGCAAAGTTACAGGATCGATAATCATACCACTTTCAGCACGCTTTACCTTTCGCACTTTTAGAGCCTGCGCTTCAATGGTCATATTTTTATGTAGCACACCAATACCGCCTTCTTGCGCCATGGCAATGGCCATTTTGCTTTCAGTAACCGTATCCATAGCTGCCGAAATAATAGGCACATTTATGGTAATGTTGCGCGTAAATTTTGTTTGGATATTAACCTCTCTGGGAAGTACTTCTGAAAATGCTGGTACTAAAAGGACGTCGTCGTAGGTTAATCCTTCTCCTACTATTTTGTTTTGATGTGAAGTCATGATGCAATTACGTTATAATTGCATGCAAATATACAACTTATTTAAGATATAATAATATTATTTATAAGCGTTTTCACAATAAGGTTTGAGAACCTCCACGGCATACAAATAGCGATCTTCAGCATTTGAGAGAATGCCTTTAAAGGCTATGGCCTTTGGTACAACCAAACTGTACAGGAATTTTCTTTTGGCAATACGTTCCAAGGTTTTTAAATTTTTAGTGTCCATCGTTATATAAACACTATCAAGCCATTGGCATTGTTCTTTATGCAAAATGGTTTTATCCCATGCCACAGCTTTATCGTCTTTTAAAATGGTATCAGAATCTAATAGCTCATTTAATTCATTAAACGCATTATTAAACACCAATGCATTGCCTGTTACAGCATAGCTTTTAATGGTTTTTTTTATAAAAACATGATAGGGGAATACCTCCATTAAATGCATTTTTTTTGAAATGAAATATGCCATTTTTACCCAAACCACTTCGTGTCCCTTTTTCTCCAAAGTTTCAAAAAGCCATTTATAGAAATCCCTTCGCTGTGAAATATTTGTGTATTCTTGGGGTAAATCATTTTGAAGATTGAATGCGTTGGCTCGCTGCCAAACCACCGTATTTTGTAATCTATCTGACTTTAACCAATCTGAAGGCAAAAGTGTTTCATTTTTGGTTTCACTTTGATATAACTCCAATCTTTTCCATTCTTTAGCAGAAATTGTGGTGCTTAAAGCTAACATACAGTAAAAAAGCATCCATCGTAACATGGATTAAAAATACGAGAAATTATGAATAATCAATTTTCAATTCTGAAATAAATCACCGTCTTCTCATACCTCCACCAAAACCACCGCTTCGTCCTGACCTGTCTCCACCTCTTTGATTCATGCGCTGTCCTGCAAAACTTCCGAATTTATAAGTAAAATTCAACATAAAATATTGTTCCAAAATATTATTTTCCACATCTTGAATGTACGTTTCCGTAACAGACCTTCTATAGCCATTGTTTTTACCTAGAATATCATAACCTACCAATGTTAATGTGGCTTTATTGTCCCATAACTCTACGCCCAATCCGGCATTCCAAAATATAGCATCACCATCAAAAGCATCTCCCACCCTACTGTTGTAGCGATAGGAAACCTTATTGGATAGAAACACATTTTTTATAAAGAAAACAGAAGCATCAAAATCCACATTTTGCACAAAATAATCGTTATCGTTAAAAGCATCAGTATCAAAAACACTTGTATTTGTTGTATAACTGTAGGCTGCACTTAAATCCAGCTTATTGTCATACGAATATTTAAAAGAAAAGGATGGTCTTATAGTAGTTGTTTTAGCAGTAAACGTAATCGCATTTTGAATGGAAAAAGTGTTTTTATATGATCCATTGATACGCGCATTGATGTTGATGTTTGTCTTTTTATTGTAAAAAGATTTTGAAACAGCCGCATTTCCAGATAGAGAATAATCACCATTGAGGTTGGTATAAGTGGTATATTTATTCAAATCGTCATCGGTAATGGTGGAGTTGATGATTTTATCATTCACAAATTGCGCTCTGGCATTTCCAGTAATATTGATATTATGAAACGCCAAATTGTTTTGGTATTCAAAATTTACATTATGGCTTATCTCTGGTTTCAAAAAGGGGTTACCAACTCGAATGTGCGTAATATTACTAACATCTTCAACAGGTTGTAATTGATTTACTGAAGGCAAATCCACATTTTGATTATAGTTTAACGAAATATTTTTATAACCATTTTTGTCACGATACCTCACTCTTGCAGAATACGTTGTATAATCAAAATCGGCTTTAAAATTACGGGCTTCCACCAATTGGTCTTCATAATTTCTATAGGTATTTGTATGAGCGCCTTCAATTTCAAAACGAAAATCATGATACTCATAACGCAACCTTAAAGCGGGCTTAATGGTGGTGGTAATGTATTTGCTGTCTGAACTCAACACGTCATTAAAATCATCATAATCATTGGTGTTTGCATCAAAATCATAAATATATTTTTCATTATCTTGAGAACGGATACTAGCATTATATCTAGGAATTATCCTGAAATTTGGAAGCAATTCTTTGCTCCATAAAGCATTTAAACTGATATTGCTACTGCTATTATCGGTATTGCTTATTTGGTCTTGAACGATGGTTTCATTCCTATTATAAAGGATATTTTCTGAATATTTTTTGCTATCGGAACTCCCTTTACTAAAATCCGTGCCCAATTCCACATTCAAATAATCACGGCCTTTACCTACAATAGGCGTAACGCTAAAATTATTATTGATTTGATAATTTGAAGACATGGACTCATTTTTTGAATAATAATCACTTATCAAATCCCCATCAATAGACTCTGAGGTTTTATCTGTTACAGAACCCGAATCCGTATTGGACGTGTTAAAATCGGTTTCGTTGGATAACTGTACTTTGTTTCTGGACGCGCTGTTTTTAGGATTGATAATAAATTTTAAATCCGCTCCTGCCCGATGGCTTTCAGAATCATTAAAACTACTGGTTTCTGTATCTGTAATATAATTTCTGTTGGGCAAAAAATTCTCTCTGTGGCTTATTTGATTGTTATCGGTGTTTTGCGAACTGTACCTATAATTACCATTCATTCGGGTTTCATTCCACCTACCTTTGGAAAAATTGGCCCCCACAAAATCAGATTCTATATAACCGTTACTGGTATCGGTATCTGGCAAGGCATTAAATCCTCTAGATGCATTGATATTGTTGGTTCCCGAAATAAGCCCCAATTGTTTGCCATCTATCAACTGAAAAATATTGGCGTTGGCTTGGTATTTATCGTCTGTGCCATAACCTACTTTTACATCGCCAAAAGAAGCCCTGTTTTTGCCTTTTTTAATTTTCAGGTTTATTTCCTTTGTTCCAGAATCAGATTCTTCACCTGTAAACTTCTGTATATTGCTTTTATAATCCGTAACCTGAACTTTACTAATTACATTACTTGGCAGGTTTTTCAAGGCAATATCGCCTTTTTTCTCTCCAAAAAACCGCATACCATCTACGTTGATGGCCTCTACATCTATGCCATTATATGTAATATTTCCGTCTAAATCTATTTCAATACCGGGGAGCTTTTTCAATAAATCTTCGGCTTTATCATTGGGCAGTGTTTTAAAACTATCGGCATTGTATTCAATGGTATCTTTTTTAACAACCACGGGAGGCGCCTTACCTATAATGGAAACCACATTCAGTTCTTCAACCTGGTCTTCTAAAGTAACCACGCCCATATTCAACTGGTCGCCTTTGGGCACATCCATATCCTTTAAATAAGGTTTGTAACCCAAATAGGCTATATTGAAAATGAATTTTGAATCGCTTTCTGTATTGGCACGAATCGAAAATTCGCCATTTTTATTGGTAATGCCGTAAGCTATGGGAATACTGTCTTTTATACTTTGAAGATACACGGTAGCACCTTCCAAACCAGTATCATTTACATCTTTAACGATGCCTTCTAAATCAAATTTCTGGGCGAATAATGTGGTTGAAACGAATAACGACAGTAACAGTAACGGGGTTTTCAATGTGATTCTTCTTTAGTTGATTGAGCAGTTTAGACCCAACGATTCCAGAAAAGTTTAATATCTAAAATGTTAAATAAAACTTAAAGAAACACTAATGAAAATACATCAGATTTATTTTCTAAAATTTGATTTGAAGCGTTGCATACCAATTTCTTGGTGCCGATGGAATGATACCCGGCCCCGGATAGCCTGTAGCGCGTCTTGTAAAATAACTGGTGTCCAACAGATTGTTAATGCCTGTTTCCAATTTGAAGTGTTTATAACTGTAGGATAGCGAAACATCTAAAATATCATATTCTGGAATTTCGCCGACAACGCCACTTAAACTGGCTTCTGTAGAGTTTGTTGCATCTGTAAATTGACTTCCTAAATAGCTGTATTGAATATTTCCCAACAGATTTTTATACCCCCCTTGAATGCCTGTTTTTAAATTCAAATCTGGCACAAATTCTACCTTGTTCCCTTCAACTCCCGCTTGTTCCGATGCGGTGTATTCTGAGTTTATAATGGACGTGTTTATAAAATAATTCAGTTTTACATGATTATTCAAATTGAAAATCTTTTTCAAATTAAAATCGAATAGCGATTCCACGCCATACATCACGGCATCGCCCACATTGCCACGCTCACTAATCACACGGCCGTCTGGCAATCCTTTTTGAACAAAACCAATGCGCCCGTTATAAAACAAAGCGAAAGCCCCCAAATCATAAGATATGAGGTTTTTATAGTTACCACGAATGCCCAAATCTGCCGTAAACCCATCTTCATCGGTAATATCAGGATTTATGGAAAATGCAGGATTGGTAATATTGATGTCCGAAAACGTGACCGAACGGTAATTTTGTGACATGTTCCCATACGCTTCAAAATTTGTGGTCGGTTTGTAACTCAGCCCAACCCCTAAAAGCAGAAACGAACGGTCAAAATTTTGGTTATCATCTACAGTTTCCTCAAAAATCACATTACCAGCAGCATCAGTATTAATGCGTTTGTAAAAACCATCACTTTGGGTTTTTATATATTCAAAACGAAAGCCCGGTGTTACCGAAAATTTATCGGAGACATAAAAAATATTTTCTCCAAAAACCGAGGTGTTCAAATTTGGTAAATCAAACTCCGATTGGCTTGGGTAATTGGGATAATCATCTGAAGCAAAATTAAAATCGGGACCAAAAGTATCGCTACCCGGCCCTTGCCTTTGGTAGTTATCTGCTTTATAAAACTTGGTGCCAATTAAAAACGTGGCGTCTTTGTTAAAAGTTTTGTATTTGGTCAATAACCGGGACTCAAAGCCAAAATTATTGAACTCGCCTTTAATAAAATCGCGCTCCTGGTTCGGATCTATTTGACTAACCCTATTAGTTCTAAAACCCAAAGCATCCCGTGAAGCATTCAATCCAAAAAAATTGAATGTAAAATTGGTTTTTTCTGAAAATTGATGGGCGAATTTCAAATTATAAAGCAACCAATTTACCTTAAACCAATTGCGCTCACGATTGCTTTGCAAGGGGCTTTCGTAAAACATTTGGTCTGTTAAGCCGCCACCTTGCTGTGCCAAATAACGCAGATAGGTAACCTCGCCCGTTAGCGATGTTTTATCATTAAACTGATAACCCAAATGTGCAAACACGTTTTTCGATTCAAATTCTGAATTTGGTCTAAAACCATCGCCTGTTTTATAATTGAAATAGCTATAATAACTCCATTTGTTTGTCGTGCCGCTCACACTTGTAAAATTGGTGTACAGACCGAAACTTCCAGCCGTATTTCTTGTGATGATTTCCAAGGGCTTGTCGGGATTGGGTTGTTTCATTTTGAAATTTATCAAACCTCCAAATTGTGTTCCGTATTGCAAAGATGCCGCACCACGAATCACTTGAATTTCTGCCAAACCCTCCGAGGCCGGCGTATAATAACTTTCTGGATAGCCCAACACATCGGCACTAATATCGTAACCATTTTGTCGGGTGTTGAAATTAGCCGTTCTATTGGGGTCCAAACCACGTCCGCCGATATTTAATTGCAAACCAGCATCATCATTTTGGTAAATATTTAATCCCGCAACCTGACTGTAAATTTGTCGCGCATTGTTAGATGCCAAATTGGCCATGGACTGCTCTACTAAAACCACCTCGGTTTTTTTACCGGCATAAATGGCGGTGCCTTCCACGTCTTTCAATCGTTTTAATTCAAAAATCTGTTGTTTTCTGGCGGTAATTTCTACTTCAGAAAGGTTTTGGGTCAAGTCCTTTAAAACGATATTTAAAGTGGATGTGTTTTCGGTTTGAATAGTTTGTTCTACCACATCATATTCAAAAGAAAAAAATACCAAAATCATTTCTTTTTTAGAGGTTTGAAATTGAAAATAACCTGCATCATTTGTAGTAGTCAATAATCCCGAAGCTTTATCATAAACCTTCACATTTGCAATAGGTTGGTTATTTTTTGAAAAGGTAACCATACCAGAAATATCATTTTGGGCAAATGTTGAAACACTGAAAATAAGTGCTAAAATAATTTTAAAGTCCTTTAATGTCATCGTTAAATGGTAAAATCCAATGTTTGGGTTTAAATGATTCTTTTTCGGCGTACAAATCTACGTTTTTATCAATAAAAGGCTGACTCAATCTGCCATTTAATGCCACGTAACTTTCCACAAAAACCTGTACGTTTTTATGACCTTGCGCTGTAAAATGGTCGCCCAGATAATGCGCATATTCTAAAATAAAATCAGGCTGAAAACTCATTTGTTTTTCTTGAAAGGGCGTTAAGAAATCTTTGTTATCTACATAAAAAAAACGTCCTGTTTCTGCATTCACAATCTTAAACGTGGCGATGCCCATTTTTTCCATCAGCATAACGCGCCATGAAAAACGGTAGCCTTCTTCGGTCCAAAACAATTCATTGGGATATAATGCATACCTAAATGGAAATAATAATTGGATTATAAAAAACACCGTAATCGTTATTAAAACTAGTTTTCTATAATTATAATGAAAACTTTCAATTTTAGGAACGGTTCTTTTAATTTGAAACATTCGTTTTATGAAAGTGATGATTTTTTTATGAAAATCGGCTTCAAAAAATATTAACGCAGATACAATCATAATAAAAGGAAACATCCCGATAGGAAATAAAACCCGTGTAAACACGTGAAAAACAACGACCAAAGCAAAGGCAAGCCAACGTGTTTTTTTATATAATAATAAAAAAGGAATACTGATATCATACAACATCCCGCTCCAGCTCATAGCGAAGTGAAACCAGTTTTGTTGCATGAGGGTTTCTCCGATAAACGGCAAATCGTATTTGGAAGGCAACCAAATTTTTAAGGGCTGTGCTCTGAGCAGCCAATCACAATTTATTTTAGCGATACCTGCGTAAAAATAAACGATGCCCAATAATAATTTTATACTATCAATCGTCCATTTTGGAATGTGTTCATAGGTTTTTTTTCTAATTAGATTGTCTACGGAAAAATGCGCATTTGCAGGTAAAAAAATCATTAGAAAACTGAGCAAACTGATAAAATAGTAATGGTTGAGATAGGTGGTTTTATCCATCAACTCAATATAGGTAAAACTTAAAAAAAACGTAATAATGGCTATTCTGTACTTGAAACCTAAAGCAATAAAAATAGACGCCAAGCCACAAATGGCAAAAAGCAAATAGGTGTACTCGCCCAAAGGTTTTACAAACTCAAAACCGTAATATGAAAAATGGAATTTTGGCTGAATGTAAAGCATATCAATCCAACCATGGTACCAAAACCGGATGATGCTCAAACACATCATCACACCAAAAAGCGCTCTGAATACCGCTAAAGGTGAGGCATTTGTGTTTTTGTTCAAATATGTTTTTATATTTAGCGGCATGGCACAAAAAAGGTTGTCATTTTATGAAGACAACCTTAGTAATTTGTTTCTGTTTTGGTTAATCGCCATCGGCATCAATATAATCCAGATTTACGTTGAATGCCTGTAACATATCAACTTTTAAAGACACTACGGCCAATTGAAGGGCATCGTAAGCTTCGGTCATTTTGGTATTGTCTGTATTGATTTGATTGTTAAAATTAGCATCCAACAATTGTATTTTTTGTCGGGCCGCATCAAATCTTGAATTTATCAAGGTTACCAAATCGCTTCTTTCTAAATAGATTAAATAACTTTTGAAACTTTCGCCCGTGGCACTTGAATTGTAATACTTGCCATTAAATGCATTTTGCACCGCATTCAATCCTTCCAAAGCCAAAGTTTTTGATACTTGTTTATTGTAAAAAGCTTCCACTTTTTCGGGAAGTGGATTCGTAGAAAAAACGCCTGCTGGAATACCAAATTTATTGGCGCGCAATCCTTTTTCATAATAATAGATAAAATCGTTTACAAATTTATTTACCGAACTAGTTGCGGTATTTGAAGTAGAACTGATAAAAGTCGTTTTGTAAGTTGTTGTCCAATCATTTAACACGGTTTCAGTTAATGATATCATTTGGTTCAGAAGATCAGACAGATATGTTTTGTATTTAGCATCTGCATATTTGCTTAATATAGTGGTATCGTCATTGGCTATACCATAGAGCATGTAATCTAAAGCAGGAAAACCAACGGCATCATTGTTATTGGTATACGATAAATCATAAGTACCAGAAGCAATATTCGCTTCCACTTTGGTAGTTGACACAGGGTATATATTCATTTGATATGCATACAAGCTAGTTTCTGCTTTACCAATATTATACATTTCCACTTGTTGCCAAATTTTGTAGGTAGCCAACCAAGAGGTGCGTAAAGCATCTAAATTGGTTTGGTTTGGAGCAGAAACAAAAGCGTCTTTATCTGTTTTTAATGTCGCTAGCTTTACATTTAAATCTTGAAGGGCGGGTATGATTAAATTGTCAGCCAAATTGGATAATAACGCACCTCTATCAAAATTATCTTTTTCCCCAGTAGGGCCATCATCAGATGACGAGCTACATGCTAAAACAAACACGGTGGTTACAATTACTAAAAAAAACCTTTTAATCATACTCATTGTTTTTATATCATTGTTTTTATATCATTGTTTTGCGCTGCAAAAATACTAAAGTAGCTACGGTATGTTCCCATACAGTAACTACTTTTTTTAAACGAACATTTTTTCTGCTTTTAGTCAGCAGAGGCTGCTTGTGCCGTTGTAAATCCAAACTTAGCGGCAATGGCATCAGACACACTATCTATCGTGGTGTTTGTAATATCCCAGAAACCATTTCCTGCCATAAGCTGTGCTAAATAGCCATCCACTTCCGTTTTTGTTACGTAAGGTTCTGTTGAATTTGGTTTTCTTGTAAATTGCAAACTGTATATAAACCCGTAAGCCTCAGACAAAGCGTGGAACGCTCTAGCATTATCAGTCCCTAAATTTGCTTTTGAAGCTTGCAAATAAAACACCCCTCTTACTGCTGGTATTTTAGAAATATTTTCTTTGATGATTTCAGCTTGCTGGTCACGAACAGCATAATTTTTAGCTACAATAGCAGCCCTCCCTTTTTTGAAAGCATTGTAAATATCTGCTGCCAAAGTTGAAAAATCAGAATCGCCTCCTACTCTATCTAAATATTCGCCTAAAAATTGATCTTGGTCTAAAACTGGCACAGCAGGGTTTGGTTCACTACCATATAGATAGCCATAAGCTTCGTCCCATTTATGTTCCATAGACGTATAATCTTTACCGGTTTCCACAATATCATTATCATTATCGGCAACATTGGTTCCAGCATCCAGAACCGCTGGGCTTAGATAATTATTAAGCATTTGATCTATCATTAAAGCACCAATCAATCCTTTTGCAAAGGCTTGATTAAGTTCCAATCCTTTGCCGTTTATATAGCGCACGGAACCTGCACCAGCTTGTTGCAAATTACCTGCATTTCCAGCAGTTGCAACCATGTTCCAATTAGGAAACACATCGGTTACTTGGCTTGCTATCCAACCTTCAAAATCTGCTTTAATTTCGTTAGATACTGTGGTGTTTGCTGAAAAATAATCGGTTGAGGCCGCTACTTTACTTCGTACGTTTTTATCGGAAGCATTTAAATTGGCATCATCAAAATCAGCATCTCCTTGAGCATGTGCAAACATGGCATTCAATTCGGTTTCTGTTTTCGTATTATCCTTTAAAGCAGATACCAAAGCGTCTGCCATTTCAATTCTTGTGGTTTGACCATCAAAACTTATTGTTGAATTTCCTGCTCTTGTAAATTCATAAGTAGCTGGGCTCATGACTTGATTTCCGTTATCGTCATCGTTATTGGAACATGATTGCAATATGGCAGATACGGCTAAAAGACTTAATACTATTTTCTTCATTATTTAATTGTTTTACTGTTTTTATTTAGACTTGATATAAATAATTATTTATTTGAAGTTGCAAATATAAGCGACATTACAAATTGCACAAAATTTATTTAGATTAAATTTAAATAAATTTCAATAAAACAATATAAATTTCTAAAAAACAGATGTTTATCAAACAAAAAATCAATGAAATTTTTTGAATATTTTGGAAGCTTCATTGTGTGCGCTTTCAAAACTGAGGGCGTTTAGCGGGTTATTTTTCTGGGTAGTAAAGTATGATAATAATTTTTCTGTGGGCATATTTCCCGTAAGTTCGTCTTTGGCCATAGGGCAGCCACCAAAACCTTGAATGGCTCCATCAAAACGATGGCAGCCTGCTTTGTAAGCCGCATCAACTTTTTCAAACCAAGTACTAGGTGTGGTATGTAAATGGGCTCCAAATTCGATATTTGGATATAAAGGGATTAAATTCGAAAACAAATAATTAATGGTTTCAGAATCTGAACTCCCAACGGTATCACTCAATGATAAAATTTTGACCCCCATTTTAGCCAATTTTTCTGTCCAAGTTCCAACAACATCCACATTCCATGGGTCTCCATAAGGGTTTCCAAATCCCATGGAAATATAAACCACTACTTCTTTGTTCTTTTTATTGGCAATTTCAAGAATTTCTGAAAGTGTAATCACCGATTGCGCAATGGTTTTATGGGTATTACGCATTTGAAAGTTTTCTGAAATAGAAAACGGATAGCCCAAATAATCAATTTCCGGATATTGACTAGCATCTTCCGCTCCCCTAGTATTTGCTATAATGGCCAATAATTTACTGGTTGTATGGCATAAATCCAGTTTAGATAATACCTCCCCCGTATCAACCATTTGCGGAATGGCCTTTGGAGACACAAAACTGCCAAAATCAATAGTATCAAAACCTACACGCAATAGTGATTGAATGTATTGTACCTTCTGATCTGTGGGAATAAAATCTTTTATTCCTTGCATGGCATCACGTGGGCACTCAATTATCTTTATGGGGTTCGACATCCTTGTTTGTAAAATGGAACGCTAAAAATACTATTATTTTATGTAACCGTTTGGCATTGAAATAGGGTTTTTACAATACTGATTATAATCAGAAATTAAACCTTACTGATATGACTAGTTTAGACTAGTGTTTTATAAATTATATAGCACGAAAATCCATCATTTTTAAGATTTTAACACTCAAACAAATTACAGTAAAAAAGTAACAGATGAAAAACAAAAAAATCTATCTCACTTAATTTGAGTGTATTATATCAATAAAAAATCTTGGATAAAACAGTAAAACTGAGAAGCATATTGCAGAATAACGGATAAAACCTACACTTAACGTTTTTTTTACATCTTTTTCACACTAACTCATACATTTGAACAAATGTTTGCCCCTATGAATGTTTTTACCTATAAAATCAAACTATTTATTTTTTCTTTCAGCCTCTTGTTAGGTTTTTGTGCCAACAGCTATGCACAAGAAAATAACGAGTCAGGATGTGGCACGTTAACTAGTGATGAAACTTTAGATTATATACAAAATTTTCAATCCCAAATAAAAACATTTGAAGAAGAATATAGGCAATTAACTTCAAAAAGTAGTAAATCTTCAAACAGTAAAAATGCTTCGGCACCTGTAATCAATTCCATTCCAATCAAAGCCCATATCATCAGAAAATCAGATGGTACAGGAGGCTTAAACACTTCCGATCTATACAAAGCAGTTGAAGACTTGAATAGCATTTATACAGATGCCTTTTTAGAGTTTTTCCTTTGTGATGGTATTAATTATATCAATAATGATGATTTTTATAACCACTTTGAAAAAAATAAAGAAAACCAATTAACCAACGGCAACTTCACGGCTGGCGTAATAAACATTTATTTCACAGATTACGTAGAAATTTCGCATGGCGACAGCCTTTGTGGTTATGCCAATACGTTCGGCGGGCCTGATGTTATTGTTATGAATAAGGATTGCGCAACAAATGGCACCTCTTTAGCCCATGAAATGGGACATTTCTTCTCATTATTACATACACACGGTAGTAGTAACTCTAAATTGACAACAGAATTGGTGGATGGTTCAAATTGTGACACAGATGGTGACATGATTTGTGACACTCCTGCGGATCCTCAACTAACTTACTACAACGTAAATTCAAATTGTGACTATACAGGAAATAAAACAGATGCTAACGGTGCTCCTTTTAATCCTGATACCAGTAACATTATGTCTTATTCAAGACATTCTTGCAAATCTCATTTTTCGCCCCAACAATTGGCGCGTATTTATGCTTTTTATAAATCTGCCCGAAATTATTTTGAGTGCCCTTCCTTTAATATTGACATCAGCGCAGACATTAATCAAGAATGTGGGGAATCATTGACCGTTAACTTTACAGATAACAGTATAGGTGCTGTGGCTTGGCTGTGGGATGTAGATGGTGATGGCGTAGTAGATTATACCACCCAAAATCCATCGCATACCTATACGCCTGGAATTTATGACGTGACCCTTACCATTTCAAAAGAATTGGAATTTGAAAAATCCACTTCAAATAATAAAACCGCTCATCATCCACAACCAGAAACTAGAACCATTACCAAAACATTTTCTCAATTTATTAAAGTAGGCTCTATAGAAGGGCTTGATTTAAATGAAACTTTTGATGATTTTCAAATGGCAAGCGATTTTGGATGGACTGCTATTGATGTCAATGGAAATGGATATAATTGGTATTCAAACTCTGGTAATACCGTAACGAGTGGCACAGGGCCGGCTGTAGATAATTCAAACCATACAGCATCAGGAACTTATATTTATGCAGAAGCTTCTGGATCTTATCCTGGAGATGTGGCAGATTTTGTATCGCCGTGTATGATTGTAAATTCAAACAATGCCGAGTTTAAATTTAACTACCACATGTTTGGTGGAAATATCGGCTCATTGCATATTGATATTGAAACCAGTACTGGTGATTATATTGAAGATGTCATTCCCGCTATTTATGGTGAGCAACAAACGGCACCAACAGATTCATACATATTACAAACTGTTGATTTATCAGCTTATGCCAACAAAATAATAAACATTCATTTTAGAGCCATCCGAGGTTATAGTTGGGATGGCGATATTGCCATAGATGATGCCTCTGTAAGTGGCGATATAATTGTGCTTCCTGTTGAAAACAATGAAAAAGAACAAGAACTCGTCATTTATCCAAATCCTGTTACAAATGATTTACTATTTGTAAAAAGTAGCGACACATTAGATTATGAAATCACAAATTTAGTCGGACAAGTATTTGCAAAAGGCCATTTGACCAATTCAGGAATTAATGTAAGCAATTTATCCTCAGGCGCTTATTTTCTAGTACTTCAAGGCGATAATACCTCGCGAAACATCAAAAGGTTTATTAAATAACTGAGTTCTTACTACACAATTCCAATATAAACACATTAAAAAATTAAGCCACAAATTTCACGAACCTTTACTAATATTTAAAAAAATCTTTAGATTTTTCTATTCGTGCAATCATCTTTAAATAATCATTTCACAAATTTTAAATGAGCCAAGCTCATTTATTCGTGCTAATTAGTGAAATTCGTGGCTAAAAATAAATTAGTGCAGACTTATTTATTTCCTGCTAAGAATCGCTTTGTTTATCCTTTTTATAAGGCTTGGGCCTTCATAAATAAAGCCAGTATAAATTTGGACTAAATCAGCACCAACTTCTATTTTTTCAAGGGCATCTTCAGCAGAATGAATGCCTCCCACTCCAATGATTGGAAATGCTTTATTGCTTTTATCCGCTAAGTATTTAATCACTTTGGTACTCTTATCTTTTATGGGCTGTCCGCTCAAGCCACCATTACCAATACTTTCAAGTTGTTCTTTTGGTGCTTTCAAACCACTTCTATCCATAGAGGTGTTACTTGCTATCACACCATCTAAATGGGTATCTGCTACAAGCTGAACAATTTCATCTAATTGTTGATTGTTTAAATCTGGACCAATTTTCAATAAAATGGGTTTCTCCTTATAAAAAGTTTTGTTGGCTTTTTGTACCGCACCGATCAATTCTTCCAAATAATCTTTGTCATTCAATTTGGCATGGCTTCCCACGTTGGGGCAACTTACATTCAGCACAAAATAGTCCACATAGGGGTACAGGGCATTAAAACACTCTAAATAATCTTTGGTGTAATCTTCTGGTTTCGTATGGGTGTTTTTTCCAATATTACCTCCTATAATCAGTTTGCCTTGATTCTTTTTAAGCTGAACAATGGCTGCTTCCAAACCTTCATTATTAAAGCCCATACGGTTAATGATACCTTTGTCGTCTTTAAGTCTAAACAGCCTTTTTTTAGGATTTCCAGATTGTGCTTTGGGCGTTACCGTACCAATTTCTATAAAACCGAATCCGAAATTTGCCAATTCATTGTACAGTACCGCATTTTTATCAAAACCTGCTGCTAAACCTACGGGGTTTTTAAAAGTCAATCCGAAGAGTTTCCGTTCTAATCGGGCATCTTCAACTACATACAAGCTCTTAAATAAAGCTGGAACTCCCGGTATTTTAGAAGTTGTTTTTATCAATGAAAATGTAAAATGATGAATGTTTTCGGAATCGAATAAAAAAAATAAAGGGCGAAGTAATTGTTTGTACATCAGGTATTATTTATGCAAAAGTACTTCTAAATAAAAAAATGCGCAATTCAAATGATAAAAATCTCAATAATTGTAACTTTAGGCTTTAAAAACCTTTTAATTTTCTTACTCATACTTTAAATTTTTTAATCTAAACATATGATTTCAAAAGAACATATCATTAAGCGTTTTATAAGTTACGTTACTATTGATACACAATCAAATCCTGAAAGCCAAACCACCCCAAGCTCTTCAAAACAATGGAATTTGGCCAACAAATTAGTTGAAGAACTTAGAGCTATTGGTATGCAAGATGTTAGCATTGATGAAAACGCCTATATTATGGCAACTTTACCGAGCAATGTTGCGCACGAAGTCCCTACTATTGGTTTTATATCGCATTTTGATACCTCGCCAGATTTTACGGGCACCAACGTAAACCCACAAATTATTGAAAAATACAATGGAAAAAACATTGTTTTGAATGAAGAGGAAGACATTGTTTTATCGCCAGATTATTTTGAGGATTTATTGCTTTACAAAGGGCAAACCTTAATAACCACAGATGGCACGACGCTTTTGGGCGCTGATGATAAAGCGGGTATTTGTGAAATTATATCGGCCATAGAGTATTTGATAAACCATCCTGAAATCAAGCACGGTACCGTTCGCATCGGTTTTACCCCCGATGAAGAAATTGGCAGGGGTGCCCACAAATTTGATGTTGAAAAGTTTGGAGCAGATTGGGCCTATACAATGGACGGTAGCCAGATAGGCGAATTGGAGTACGAGAATTTTAATGCTGCAAGTGCTGTTGTAAAAGTAAAAGGGAAAATTGTACATCCAGGGTATGCCAAAGGAAAAATGATCAATTCCATGCATTTTGCAACGGATTTTATTAATTCATTACCAAGATTGGAAACTCCAGAGCACACGGAAGATCATCAAGGATTTTTTCATTTACACAATATGAAAGGTGATGTTGAAGAAACCGTATTGCATTACATTATTCGCGACCACGACAAAGAGCATTTTAAAGCACGAAAAGAGATGATGCAAAAATTGACTGATGAACTGAATTCGCAATATGAAAAAGAAATCATCAGTATTGAAATCAAAGACCAATACTACAACATGAAAGAAAAAGTAGAACCCGTGATGCATATTGTGGATATTGCCGAAAAAGCCATGAAACAGGTTGGCATTACCCCGCTAATAAAAGCCATTCGTGGCGGCACGGACGGTTCTCAATTAAGTTATATGGGCTTGCCCTGCCCCAATATTTTTGCTGGCGGACACAATTTCCATGGGCGTTATGAGTACGTGCCCGTAGAAAGCATGATAAAGGCTACTGAAGTTATTTGTAAAATTGCTGAGTTGACGGCCAAAAAAAAAATAACTAGTATTTACAATATCCGATAAAATGAAACATACCTTCTTTCTTTTTATAATCTTAGCAATAACAGCAAACCACGCTGCCCAAAGTCAAACCACACCTGATAAAATAAATTTTGTTAGGCAAGGGGTTTCCAGAATGGTATTTGATCATCAACAATCAATTCCGCTGGCAAAGCTTCAACCTGAAAATATTATCGGGCTGTCAATCATGCACCCGGCAAGCTATTACTCTAAAGAACATCCTGATATTGCTATAAATAGCAATAATCTAGTTATCAAATCTAACCAAGAAACGGAAACAAGTATTTGGTTTGGGGGATTTAATCCTTTTGCAACGTATTCCATTGATTTGGACAACTGTTCTGGAAAAGGGATAATTGGTTTTGAATTTTCGGATGCTGATAAAAAAGAACAGCTTTTTGTCAAGATTGGTTTTGATGATACCATAATAACTGACGTAAAACTTAGCGTTATTAAAAATCATGAAAGCATTACAGATAAGTCCATTGCTGTAAACCTTTCAAATACACTAGCTTTGCAAGGTAAAATCATTCTTCAAATGTTGGGTAGCGGATTTAATTTATATCTAAAGAATGACGGATTACCAAGAATCATTGCTCAGAGCGATTTCAATACGTTAATAGATTTACGCAAAAAGGATTATTTACATACGTTCCAATCACATCTTTTTACAAAGCTTAAAACGGGACAAATTGAAATAAAAAAAGCAGAAATGGCACTTACCACTGGTATTGGTTTGGCTGATATCCGTGCCATTACCTATGAAAATGGTGAACCTATGCTTGATAATAGACGACTTTGGTACACCATGTCCATTCGTGGTCGAGCATTACCACACCATATTCAAGGGGTATTTAGTATGAACCCAACCCTTTTTGACCTTAAACTGGAAGGCATCATCGTGTTTGATCGCCATGATAATTTACTAAGAAATGAAATTGCCTCACATCTTTTTTATGATAGAAAACATGAAATATGGCGTGGTTTAACAACTGGCTTTAGTGCCTATGCTAATCCAGATAAAGAAAAAAAGCAATTGCTTGCCATTGAAAGCAAAAAAGACCCCAGATTTGGTTTCTCTATTATGAACGCCGTTCCCTTTGGAATGGTAGGTGATATTGAAGACCCCCATATTTTGTTTGATTCCGAAGTAAATAAATGGAGAATGCTTACTTGCGAAAATAACGATGGTTACAAAGCCATTGTTTTAGAATCTGATGATTGGAATAAAGGGTATAAAAAAATTGCAGGACCAGTAAAACACAATTCAACAGGAACTTCTATCCAGAAAATAGGCGATAAACGCTATTGCTTTTCAGGCAGCTCTGAACGAAAAATATTTATATACTCCTACCCAGACCTAACTGAGATTGGTGATTTGAAGATGGATTTACCACCATGGGACGAATCATCTGGCACCAGAGTTTGGCCTAATATTGTACAATTACCTGATAGCTATCCTTTTAAATATGTTGCATTGATGATGGATCGATTTAACTATCCTGGTATAGAAGGTCCACATTGGACTTATGGTGCCCTCTATCTTTATCATGGTTACGAAGAGTAATGCATAAAAAACCGATATTTTATAATAAATATCGGTTTAAAAAATGCTTTTAAATTTTTATGTTTTTTTTATTTACGAACATGTCCGTCGCCAAAAACATAGTATTTATTGGTTACCAATTCCTTAAGACCTAAAGGCCCACGGTGGTGCAATTTATCGGTACTAATGGCGAGTTCTGCACCAACGCCAATTTGCCCACCATCTGTAAATCTGGTAGAGGCATTTTTATATACCACGGCACAATCTACTTGTTGCATGAATGCTTTAGCAGTTGCATCATTGGTCGTCATGATAGATGCCGAGTGACCACCACAATACGTATTGATTTTTTCAATGGCTTCCTCAACGGAATCTACTGAGCCAATACAGCATTTAAGTTCTAAAAACTCTTCATACCACACATCATTTTCTTGTATGAGTGGTTCTTCTTTTAGCACTTTTTTTGTAGGCTCATCCACCAAAATGGAAACTTTATGGTCTTTTAAGACCCCTTGCAATTCTTTTAGTTTTTTATCATATTCGGGCACTTGTGTACTGATCAAAATTTTATCCAATGCATTGCAAGCCGATATTTTATCTGTTTTGGCATTTAAAATAACCTCAATGGCTTTTGCCCAATCGGTCTGTTTGTCAACATACAAAAAATTGTTCCCTCTTCCACTTACCAAAACCGCACATTTAGCGTGGTCTTTTACAAACTTTATAAGGCGCTCGCCACCTCTGGGCACAATCAAATCCAAGGGTTCTGTTGGATTTTTAAGAAAAGCCTGTGTGGCTTCCCTGTTCATATTCATCAATTGGATATAATCGGTGCTCAATCCATTTTCTTTTAAGGCTTGGTGCCAAAAATCAACCAAAATGGTATTACTGTGCAAAGCTTCTTTTCCACCTTTTAACAGGATTTTATTGTTGGCCTTAAAGGCAAGCACCGCAGCTTCTACCGTTACATCTGGTCTGGATTCATAAATAATCATGATGGTTCCAAATGGCGCCGTTTTGTTCACGACTTGCAATCCACTATCCAGGGTTTTTTCACTGATAATTTTGTTTAAGGGGTCGTCTTGAGCCTCAACTTCCAAAATGGCCTGTACCATACCGTCTATTTTCTTTTTGTTTAAAATCAAACGGTCGTACATGGCTTGATCATCTCTAGTGAAAGCCTCAATATCCTTTTTATTGGCGTCTAGCAAAAGCTGGTGGTTTTCATTTAAAATACGCACCATACTTTTTAAGACATTATTTTTTACTTCTTCTGATAATAATTTCATTTTTGTTTCTTTAAATGTTTAAAGAGATACTTTGGTTCCTGTAAAGGTACCGTCAAAAATATCAAGAATGGTATTGTCTTTTTTGCCATTCGCAATATAGGTTGGGATATTATTGGCTGCCGCTTGTTGGGCATAATCCAACTTAGACCCCATGCCACCTCGGCCTTCGCCTTCGGTTTTATTATTCTCTTTGATATACTTGTCTAAATTTTCGCCTGGTTCAACATTTTGAACAAGATCACTTCCCTCCTCATCGGGATGCCCTGTGTAAAGTCCGTCAATATCTGTTAATATGATAAGTTTATCGGCATTCATCAACTGGGCTATCAAACTTGCCAGCTCATCATTATCTGAAAACATAGACATGGTTACTGACACCGCATCATCTTCATTGGCAATAGGAATAACGCCTTCTGACAGCAAGCCTTCAACACAATTAATCATATTCTGCCTGTGTATGCCTGGGCTAAAATCTCTTTTGGTAGGAAGCACTTGGGCACATTTCATACCAAAATCATTAAAAATATTGTAATAAAGACGCATCATTCGGGGTTGCCCGATGGCTGAATAAACTTGTCGTCTTTGGGTATCATCCTTTATATTGGACTCTCCCAAAACTTCTCTTCCTGCAATTACAGACCCAGAAGACACCAATATGGTCATGATATCTCGCTCATAAAGCTCTGAAATTTGTGTTACCAAACGTCTTAAAACAGGCCTAACTATTCTATTATCCCTGTTAGTCATCACGTTTGTGCCTACTTTGATAACTATTATTTCTTTATACATGATTTTATTGTTTTCCTAGTTCTACTGCGCGATCAAAAGCAGCAAATGCAGCTTCCTGTATTAACCTATTAACATTGTTACTATCCAGAGAATCTAAAGCTGCTTGTGTAGTGCCGCCTTTGGATGCTACACGACCCATCCACTCTTTAGGGGTTAAATCATATTCGTTAAAAAGTTCTACCGCACCCTTAAAAGTTTGGCTCACCAATAGGGTGGCATCACCTTTTGAAAAACCCATTTTTGTGGCTGCTTCCATCATGCTTTGCATAAAGTAGAATACGTATGCCGGTCCACTACCGGAAATTCCTGTAGAGGCATCAATAAAACGCTCTGAAGCTACTTGAATGGATTTTCCTGTGGTATTCAACAAATCTTCAACTATTTCTGCTTCTTCATTTGTTACTTCAGGTGTGGCTATAAATGAGGTCAGCCCTTGCCCGATTTGAGCTGGCAAATTTGGCATGGCCCTTACCACTTTTGATAGACCTGTTCCTTTTGAAATGGTTTCAATGGTAACGCCTGCCATTACAGAAACCGCCATTTGATTAGTATTTAATAAGGGTTTTATTTCTTCAAATAAGCTATCGGAATGATAAGGCTTTACAGCGATAAAAATAATATCTGCCTTTGGTACGCAATCTTTGAATTCCTCAAAAGCATCAAAATGTGGTATTTGACGTAGTTCTCTGAGCTTTTCTTCTGATTTGTCCAAAATCATGATATTTTCATTATTTAGACGTTTGGATTTTGACATCCCTTCTGCATATGTAAGCCCCATGTTACCGGCACCTATTACTAGTACTTTCATGTATGTTATATTGGTTATTTTGGTTTTAGATTAATGTAATTTAAGAAAAGTTAAACAAACAACATGTTTTCTTTGTTTATTTTTTTGTCTTCAAAATACATCTCCTTGCTTTTTCTTAAGGTTCCTATGGGCAGTCCAAATACATACCGCTTTACATGTGTAATCCTGGTTATGATTTCGAACATTTTTTTGGAACTTCGCTTTCTGTATGTTATTTTTCTTTTAATTTGAATAACTTTCATTGTGTTTTTTTGTTGTGTAGCATTGTTTTTATAGTCGTTTAGCGCTCAAACACCATTTCTATGTTTTTGGGTTTAAAGCCACGGTTTTCAAACAGTTTTACTACGGGATTATTTTCATTGATATGTAAGGCTATATCGCCTTTGCAATATTTTATAGTGTAATTAATCAGTTCTTTTGCAATACCTTCTCCTCTGTACTCTTGTTTTACAGCAACATTTACCAATATATTTTCGGGCACATACTCTTTCATCCCGGTTTTATTTATTACCAATGCCCCCACAACCTCATTTTTGTGCTCCATAACAAACACATAACCACCAAGGCCGGGTATTTCTTTTGCTGCATACAATAGGGATTTTTTTATGGCACTTTTACCATCCCCAAATGCTCCTGAGTTTTCGTGTAAAAAATTGGCGATGCGATTTATATCATTGATTGACAACCTGGTAAAGGCATCAAAGGTTTTTATAGTCATTGACTTTAATTGTTTAATTACCACAACATGTGCTGTTGATACAGTAAATTGTGCTAAAATTGCTAAAAGTGGGATAAATCAAATATTTACTGGGTAAATATTTAAAGAATAACGGATAGATTTAGAGAGAAAAACTCTTGGAACTATAGGGCCGGAGGGATAAACTTATTGGATTGATTTCTAAAAACTAGAAAATTAAAGTTGAATATTCTGTGATTTTTTGTTTCATGAATCCTTTTTATCATAGTGCAAAACTACAAAAATCAAGCCATTATAGCAAAAGTATTGTGTTAAGTTACTTATAAAAAGTAAAACCAATTGCTTTTTAAACAAAAAAGCCTCCAAATTTGGAGGCTCATTTTTTATATTTCAGCAAGCTATTTTTTAAGCTGATGTGCTATTTAATTTTGAACTTAATTCCATAGAAATAGAAGAACGGTCAAACTTCAATTTTCCAGACATGGTTTCAATAACGCATGACCCATCTTTATCGTTCAGCTCTAAAATTTTACCGTGCAATCCGCTTTTGGTAATCACTTTATCGCCTTTTTTTAATTCGGCATTAAACTTTTTTTCTTTTTTGGCACGTTTCATTTGTGGCGCAATCATAAAGAAATACACAACCACGAACATTAAAATAAACGGCATAAACTTACCCAATTCTTCCATATCTTTTATATCAAGTTTTCTTATTAATTAGTGTGCTGCTGGAGCTGCTGCATTTGGGTCTGGTTTTACAAACGCCATGATCTTTACGGTTTCTGTACCTTTTTCGGTATTTGCTGTAACCGTTATGGTTTTAGTCACTTTATTAGAGCCACTACCATTAAATTTTACAGTAAATTGCCCTGACTCACCAGATGCCAATGGCTCTTTGCTCCAATCTTGGGGCACAGTACACCCACAAGAACTTTTTATGTCTGTGATTACCAAAGGTGCTTCTCCAGTGTTTTTATATTTAAAAACCGTCTCTACCGGTGTTTTAGCTTCTATTTCACCAAAATCATGCTCTGTTTCTTCAAATTCAAGAACTGGGAATTTAGAGGAATTGGCATCTCTTTCTGCCGCAGCGGTTACATTGTTCTCATTGATTTTTTTTGATGCATCTTCTTTACAAGACGTAAAAGCGATCATGCAAATAGCACTTAATCCTAAAATTACTTTTTTCATGTGTTATAGGTTTATTGTTTTAATGGTTATACTTCGATTTCGCTCAGTATGGTTATGTAATACACATCAATCTACCTTTTTTTATTGATAAACCTTTTGGTTTTTACATAACAAATATTTTAATTTGGGAAACAAAAGTAGCAATTATTTAATCGATATAAAATTTTTATTATATACTTAACACAATGCTACATCAATCCGCGTCCCACTTTATTCAGTTTACCTTCCGCTTCATATTCTTTCACCAATTTGTCTAAAATACCATTTATGAAAATGCTGCTTTTTGGGGTTGAATATTCCTTGGCAATTTCCAAATATTCGTTCATAGTTACTTTTACGGGAATGGATGGAAAATTTTGAAGTTCGCAAATAGCCATTTGCAACAGTACAAAATCCACATCTGCAATACGATCTGCATCCCAGTTTTGGGTTTTCAGTGCAATTTCCTTGTTGAGCGCGGTACTTTTCAGCAGCGTTTTTTTAAACAAATCAACGGCATATTTCTTATCATCGTCATCTTTATAAAGCTTTGGGACAAAATGGCCATCAGATGGTGTAGATTTCAGCTTTCTCAACAATTTTAAAATCGTGGTATTCACTGTTGGCAGATCATCCAACCACGTTAGGTTTTTGTCCTCAATATAATCGTAAAGTTTTTCGTTGGGCGCTATGACATCCTTAAAAACATCTACAATAAAATCTTTATCTTCTTTAAAATCAGACACTCTAGTTTTCATGTAATCTTCATACAAATCACTGGAAACAATGGCTTTGAAGATAATTTCAACATATTCGCTATCTAATTCCCAGGCATCAATAGCATGATTTTCCAGCGCATTTTTTAAAGGTATATTTTCTTTGATAAGCAGCAACACTTCATTGTTGACAAATTTTCTGTTCGGGTCTTTATCAGCAGCGGTTGCCAAATGCTTTTTTTGCTTTTTGTGAAGGTCGGCCTCAGCTCTTTTCTGAACTTCAATGAGGAGCGACAATAAAAGCAGGTAGAGATTGTACATATTATCAATGCTAAAGAGTAAAAATTTTTGGTCTTTACTAAAATCATCACTTTCGCTACCTTTAAAGGCGTAAAGGATTTGCATTACTTTTACGCGAATATGTCTTCTGTTTAACATACTTACAAAGAACTTTATTTAATTAATGGCCTTAATGATTGACCATTTTCGGTTGGCAAAAATAATATTATTTTAAAAGAATCGACCACTATTATTCATTTATTATTCATTTGTAATTTAGGCTATATTTAACAAGGAAGCTTTGCTTATGCATCTGTTTTTTGCTTTTATTGCGTTATCTTTGCCTGATAAATGAGTTGGGATTTTATGCTTAACAAAAACACTATTCAATCTGTAAATGAAAGAATTACAGCATCTTAACAAATACTTTTTAAAATACAAAACACATCTTTTAATTGGTATAGTCATTACCATCATTGCTAGAATCTTCTTGTTATTTACACCACGGTACATAAAAAAGATTTTTGCCGTTGTTGAAAAATACCAAGCCGGTTTGGGCACACGTACCATTCAAGCCGAACTACTGGAAATTATTCTTTACATTGTGGGAGCAGCCATTATTGCTGGTATTTTTACCTTTTTCATGCGGCAAACCATCATTAATGTATCCCGATATATTGAATATGATTTGAAAAATGAAGTTTATGGCCAATACCAAAAACTGTCTTTAAACTTTTATAAGAAAAACAGAACGGGCGATTTAATGAACCGTATCAGTGAAGATGTTGGGCGTGTCCGTATGTACGCTGGCCCAGCTATTATGTACAGCATCAATACCATTACGCTATTTGTGATTGCACTCATTTATATGTTTGACGAAGCACCAAAACTCACTTTATACACCATTTTACCACTTCCTATTTTATCGGTTGCCATTTATAAATTAAGCAAGGAAATCCATAAGCGTAGTACCGTTGTACAACAATACCTTTCCAAATTATCCACTTTTACGCAGGAAACTTTTAGCGGCATTTCGGTTATAAAAGCATACGGTATCGAGCCAAAAACCTCCACGAATTTTGATACACTCTCTACACAAAGCAAGGAAACCCAACTTAGCTTGGTAAAGGTGCAGGCCTTCTTTTTTCCGATGATGATTTTGCTTATTGGCGCCAGCAACCTGTTGGTCATTTATATTGGCGGCAAACAATATATTAATGGCGAAATTGAAAGTTTGGGCACCATTGCAGAATTTATTATTTATGTAAACATGCTCACTTGGCCCGTTGCTACCGTGGGTTGGGTCACCTCAATTGTACAACAAGCGGAAGCATCGCAAAAACGTATCAATGAGTTTTTAAAATTAGAACCAGAGATCAGGAATACCGTGGATACCCATACCGAAATACACGGAAACATTGCGTTCGATAAGGTGTTTTTCACTTATGACGACACCAACATACAAGCATTAAAAGGTGTAAGTTTTGACATAAAACAAGGAGAAACCTTGGCTATTTTAGGAAAAACCGGCTCAGGAAAATCTACCATTTTAGATTTGATTGGAAGGCTTTATGACATTGATAAAGGTGCTATTTTAATTGATAACACCAAAATAGACCAACATAATCTGTCTGATTTAAGAAGCAGCGTTGGCTATGTGCCACAAGAGGCTTTTTTGTTTTCAGATACTATTAAGAAAAATATCAAATTCGGAAAAGAAGATGCCACGGAAGATGATGTTATTGAAGCTGCTAAAAATGCGCAGGTTCACAAAAACATTATGAAATTCAATAAAAAATACGATACTATTTTGGGTGAACGGGGCATCACGCTTTCTGGCGGACAAAAACAGCGTATTTCCATTGCGCGTGCCATTATAAAATCGCCTGAAATATTGTTGTTTGACGATTGTTTATCTGCCGTTGATACCGAAACGGAGGAAAAAATATTAAAAAACTTAATGAAAATTACCCAAGGAAAAACCACCATTATCGTGAGCCATCGGGTATCTTCTGCCAAAAATGCCGACAAGATCATTGTGTTGGAAGATGGCAAAATTGTTCAAGAAGGTAACCATAACGCACTTATCAATGTAGATGGTTACTATAAGCAACTTTATTTAAAACAATTAAGCGAAAACGAAAGCGCCGATTAAGAGTTGTAAGAATCTTAAGCCCTGAAAATCAATACTAATCAGTTTCTATTTTTTAAATAATCAAATGAAATTAAAAGAAATTTAATATTTTGTTGGTTAATCCATGTTTTTTTTAGATTTTTGAGAATCAAAATGACAATTTTATAAATTTCAATTACGATTATGGGTACACATGACATGATGGAGAAAGAGGAAATTTTTTCAAAAGTATTAAGGGCAGGAAGGCGCACGTACTTCTTTGACGTGAGAGCCACCAAAGCTGAAGATTATTATTTAACCATTACAGAAAGTAAAAAATTCACTAATGATGATGGTTCTTTTCACTACAAAAAGCATAAAATTTATATTTATAAAGAAGATTTCACTGAATTTAAAGAAATTTTAGCAGAAATGACAGATTACATCATTGACGAAAAAGGTGATGAAGTCATCAGCGAGCGTCACCAAAAAGATTTCAAAAAAGAATATGACGATGATATTACAGCTGCTGCCAATACAACTGACACAAAATCTACCGAAAATTTTACGGACATAGATTTTGATGATATTTAAACTAGACTAAAAACAACCACCTGTAAAAAAGCCGTTGACCTTCAAGTTTAACGGCTTTTTTCATGATACGATGCTTCCATTGTCAACCTTGTTTTCTGGGTTTAACAATGTGACATCTTTACCGTTCACAGCCCCGACGACCAAACATTCACTCATAAATTTGGCAATCTGCTTTTTAGGGAAATTAACAACCGCCACAATTTGCCTTTGCAGCAAATCTTCTTTTTTATAAAGCGATGTGATTTGAGCTGATGTTTTTTTAATTCCCAACGCACCAAAATCAATAATGAGCTGATATGCTGGATTTCTTGCTTCGGGAAAATCATGCACTTCTACAATAGTGCCCACCCGCAAATCTACTTTCGTAAAATCTTGAAAAGTTATCGTACTGTTCATTTTTCAAAAATACAATTTGTTAAATGCACTTTAAAATAGCTGATGATAAATTTGGTTTATATTTTTTTTGATAGAATAGAATCCCGAACTTTGGATAAAACTTTCAACTATGGCACGTACCTTATCAAACATGCTTCCTTTAGGAACCAAAGCCCCTCATTTTGAATTGCTAGATACCATTAGCGGCAATTCTGTAAATTTAGAAAAAGCAAAAGGCAAGCACGGAACGGTTATCATGTTTATTTGCAACCACTGCCCCTTTGTGATCCATGTGAACAGCCAATTGGTAAAGTTGGCAAATGATTATGCTAAATCTGGCATAAATTTTATTGCCATTTCTAGTAATGATGCAGATAAATACCCGCAAGACGGCCCAGAAAACATGAAAACCCATGCCAAAAACGAAAATTACCCATTCCCCTATTTATACGATAAAACGCAGGAAGTAGCCAAAGCTTATGATGCTGCCTGCACGCCTGACCTGTATGTTTTTGACAAGACTTTGAAATTAACCTATCGCGGCCAATTGGATGATTCCAGGCCCGGAAACGGATTGCCCGTAACTGGAACGGATTTAAGGCAGGCTTTAGATTGTTTGATTGTAAACAAAGAAAACAACAAACCTCAAAAACCGAGTATTGGGTGTAATATCAAGTGGAAGGTTTAACCTAAATTCAATTGCCAAAACCCTACATCCAGCCAGGTTTCAAATTTGAAACCTACTTCTTTAAAATGTGCGACTTGCTTAAAACCGAATTTTTCGTGAAGCTTGACACTAGCTTCATTTGGCAAGGTCAATCCGCCAATGGCAACATGATAATTTTCAGCTCTTAATTGGTTTAAAAGTTCGGTGTACAATTTCGTGCCAATTTGTTTTCCTTTGGCTTCGTGGTGCAAATAAATAGTGGTTTCAACCGTATGCTTAAAGGCAGGTTTTTCGCGCCATATATTGGCATAAGCATAGCCTAAAACCTGATTGTTTTCTTCATAAACCACAAAAGGAAACCTTGATGAAATACTTTCTATTTTCTTTTTAAAATCAGCTACAGAAAACACTGTATCATCAAAAGTAACCACGGTATGCAACACATAATGATTATAGATATCTACCAACTGCTTGGCGTCTTGAGTGGTTACTTTCCTAATCATTCTTTATAACCAATTGTTTTGTTTCAACAAATTTTCAATATGGGCATAATGATGGTTGCTGTGCCAAGCGTACATGCCTACATTGTAATTTAAAAAAACTTCTTTATTCGTTTCTGGATGGATAAAACTTCTGTTAAAATAATCTTTTGGAAGGCCTTTTAGCAAATACGCCAATTTGTAGTGAGTGGCTTTGATGTGCAACAAAGACATGTCGATGGGGGCTTTGGAATCAAACATGTCCGCCCAACGGTCTTCATAATAGGCTTTTATTGTTGGTTTATCTTCTGTTAAAGCCCATTTAAAGCGCGCATAACTGTGAAGATGGCTATCGGAAATATGATGCACAACCTGCCTAATGGTCCAGCCATCTGGGCGATAAACCGTATCTAATTGAGAATCGGTTAAATCTTTAACAAGCTGTTCCAGCCTGTTTGGAAAATGTTCTAATATAGAAATCCAACTATCAATCTGTCCGTCAGAAATAGGATTGGGGCAATCAAATGTACCAATAGGGTATTTTAGTTGTTGTAGTTCTTGTGCTGTCATAACAACAAATATAAAATAATTGCTAAGCAACCTCAACATTTTTATTTTTAGCCCTATCCACAGCTTCGTATATAGAATTGAAATTTTTTATTTTACTATTGAAAAACAACGCTTCAATGAGCATATTCAATTGACCGAACTTACTATCACTTACAATATAATAGCCTCTTAATAGGTAATGGTTTTTGAAAAAAGCCAACCAATCTAATGCCACAACAGCGTAAGAATTGATGCGGTTGGAAATATAGACAATATCACGACCATCTGTGCCCAAAAAACAAGACACATCTTCAGTAATGCATTTACCGTGGTTGTTCCAACTAAAATTAACGCCTTGCTTTATTTCTGAAATCACAAAACCACTAAAAATGAACACATCCCCAAAAGGGTAATTCAATTCTTTTAATAGCTCAGCATATAGATCGGTTTGTTTTACACTTATCACGGCATGAAAGTATAGGTAAGGAATCATACTTTTAAAAATATTCGACAAAGCCTATAATTATTAGTCATTCGGTTTAAAAAGGTTCAAAAAAAAAGCTGTCTTAAAAAAGACAGCCTTTAAAACAAACAAGTACTAAAAAGAAATACTTCTTCTTTTGTTTATATGAGATGCTTCGATTACGCTCAGCATAAGCGATTCACAAACTTTTTTTTAAAAAAAAGTTGTTATCTGCTTATTTCACATTCATCAATTCCACATCAAAAACCAAAGTAGCATCTGGCGGAATAACGCCTCCAGCACCTCTGCTACCGTAACCCAAATGACTTGGGATAACAAAACGTGCTTTATCGCCCACTTTTAATAATTGAATACCTTCATCCCATCCAGAAATTACCTGCCCCATTCCCAACGGAAAATCTATAGGCTGGTTACGTTTGTATGAAGAATCAAATACCGTTCCGTCAGCCAACTGACCTTTATAATGTACCGAAACCGTTTTTCCTTTTTCGGCTTTTGTACCGTTGCCTTCTTGAATGATTTGGTAGCGCAAACCGCTCTCCGTTCTCTTGAAACCTGTTGCTATTTTATCCAATTCCGCATCAGCGGCAGCTTTAGCTTCTGCCATTTTTTTTTCTCTGGAACCTTCAAAAGCCCTAAATGCTTCAACGGCATTAAAGGCTTCAGCATCTGCGCCTACTCTAACAATTTCTAAACTCTCAATTTTATCGCCTTGGGCAATGGCATCTACAACATCTTGACCGGATTGCACTTTACCGAAAACCGTATGTTTGTTATCCAACCAAGAAGTTTCTATGTGTGTGATAAAAAACTGGCTGCCGTTAGTGCCTGGGCCAGCATTTGCCATAGACAATACACCGGGGCCATCATGTTTTAAATCTGGATGAAACTCGTCAGCAAACTGGTAGCCTGGATTTCCAGAACCTGAACCTTGTGGACAACCACCTTGAACCATAAAATCCGGAATGACCCTATGGAATTTTAAACCATCATAATAAGGGGTGTCTTGTGGTTTTACTGAGTTCTCTAAATTACCTTCAGCCAAAGCCACAAAATTACCAACCGTTCCTGGTGTTTTTTTGTATTCTAAAGCTACTAATATCTCTCCTTTTGAAGTATTAAATTTTGCGTATAATCCGTCTTGCATGATTTTTTATTTTATTTGAAGTTGCAAAGATAAGGAAGTAAGTTTGAAGTTAAAAAAGTTATGATTTTAAAAGAAAAAGGCATGAATGAAGTGAAAATGCTTCTCGCAAGAGTGGTAAGACACAAAGATTTACTTAACACAAAATTTTGATAGCTTTTTATGGAGATTTTTGTAAGAATAATTAATTATCTTTACAGGTTAGGAAGAATAGCCACAAAAACACGCAAACGAAACATTAAA